>Ga0208794_1000423_pt1 | contig 28539 bp, 29 predicted proteins | sample 32_taG_FD_184106 | JGI IMG/M metagenome (GOLD analysis project Ga0208794, IMG submission 184106) | Marine viral communities from the Gulf of Mexico - 32_GoM_OMZ_CsCl metaG (SPAdes) (version 2) | ecosystem: Environmental > Aquatic > Marine > Oceanic | place: Atlantic Ocean: Gulf of Mexico... | reverse complement strand
GGTTGGCGGCCCAGAAGCCTTTGACCGTGATGCCGCGAAACAAGAGATCGCCAGCAGAGATTTCCAGCGGACGGGCCGTCATGGCTCCAAAGCTGATCAGCTCGGCACCATCGCTGAGGATGCTCAACAACTGCGCCGCCCCCTTGCCGCCCAGAGATTCAACGCCCCGCACGATTGGCGCGCCGCCGGTGAAGGCACGCGCCTTTTCCTGCCAAGCCTCGCCTTCTGTCGCGACCACGGTGTCGAACCCGAGTGCTGCCATCTCCTGGACAGCCTCCGCCCGGCGCACCAGCCCGAGCACCTTGATGCCCAAGGCGGCGCCGTACTGCGCAACCAGCTTGCCCACCGCTCCATTGGCGGCGTTGAGCGCAATCCACTGCCCCGCCTCGACGCCCAGCGTATCGAGCAGCATCTTGGCGCTGAGCGGCATGGAGACGAGCTGACAGGCCGTGGCATCGTCGACGCTGTCAGGGACCGGAACAACCCGGCGGGCATCGGCAAGATAATATTCGGCCCAGCTGTTCTGGGCGCCCCCGGCAACCCGCTGCCCGACTTGCAGGTTCTCGACACCCTCGCCCAGCACCTCGACAACGCCGACGGCCTCGGTTCCCGGCACCGCCGGAAGCGCGGGCTTGTGACCATATTGGCCGGCAATGGTCATCAAGTCGTGGTTGTGCACGGGCGAGAGCACCATGCGCACCAGGACCTCGCCTGGCCCCGGCTCCGGGCGCGCACTTTCCTCTGTGGTGAGGACGGTTTCGGGCTTGCCGAACTCGGTGTAGACGGCGCGCTTCATGTTCATCTCCGTTGTCATGTGCGGCAGAGATAAGCGAGCTGACGCTTACATCAACCTTGCCACGCCGAATTCTCTTCGCTAATTCCTGATTAATAAAGTCAGGATAGATAATGCCCGAGACCACCGCTCAATCCCGCGTCATCCAGCGCCTCCGCCACGACACCAGGCTTCGCCTGCTGACCGTGTCCGGGATCACGGATATCTCGCCTCTGATGCGCCGCATCCGCCTCAACGGTGACATGACCGGCTTTGTCTCACCCAGCCATGCCGACCACATCAAGGCCTTCTTTTTCCCCGACGGCACACCGCGCCAATTGCCGCCGGTTGGCCCCAATGGCGCCCAGTTCCCGCCCGGCACCCGGCGCGAGATGCGTGATTACACCCCGCGCTTCTGGAGCGTGGCTGAGGGCTGGATCGACCTCGATTTCGTGCTGCATGGTGACGGCCCCGCCTCGGGCTGGGCTGCGGCGGCGCAATTGGGCGATACGCTGGTGATCGGCGGACCGCGGGGTAGCCAGCTAGTGCCGATCGCCTTCGACTGGTATCTGCTGGCCGGTGACGAAACCGCTCTGCCCGCCATCGGTCGCCGCATTGAGGAATTGCCCGAGGGCGCGCCGGTGCTCGCCATCATTGAGGTCGAGAACGAGGCCGAACAACAGACCTTTGCAACCCGGGCCAATCTCACGCTGCAATATGTGCACCGCAATGGCGCCGCTGCCGGGACCACCTGCCTCGTCCGCGACGCGGTGGCCACCGCCATTTTTCCGCAAGGGGATGGCTATGCCTATGTCGCTGGCGAAGTGAACATGGCCCGCGCCGTAAAGGCGCATCTGCTTGAGGAACGCGGCTTCAACCCCGAATGGGTCAAGGCCGCCGGCTATTGGCATCTGGGCATCGCCGACGCACAAGAGGATCACTGACTTCGAGCCCTCCCGCAGGGGAAATCGCGCCAGTGGCGCGATTTAAGGCGAGAAGGCCGCGAGAGCTAAGCTCGAGAGGCAGAGCCCTCCCGCAGGGACTCGAGAGCTATGCCCGGAACTCAGATAGTCACGCTCGCGCTGAATTGTTCAACGCTCTGCAATGGGGTGGTCCGGGCGGCCCACGAAATGGCCAGCGCCGGTGGATTGCCGGAACAGCCCAGTGATGAGACAGAGAACCGCAGTTCTATTGCGGTTGCCCGCCCACGAACTGCACGGCCTTGGCGCCCCCGGCAATGCCCGATGCCAGACAAGCGTCCACGCTTTCCCCGCGCAGCAACGCCGCAACGAATCCCGCCGCAAAGGCGTCGCCTGCCCCCGTGGTGTCGACCACGTTGACCACTGGCGCAGCCTGGCTGAATGCCACGCCATCGCGCCCGCCCAGCGCCGCCCCGAACTGGCCGCGCTTGATCACGACATGGGAAAACCGCTCGCCCAGCACGCGCATCTGGGCGTCGAACTCAGCCTGTCCGGACAAGAGTTCCGCTTCGCTCTCATTGGCGAACAGCCATTCGGCCTGGCCCACCCAATCGAGGAAGAGCTGTGGTCCAACCTCTTGAAGAAACCCTGTCGAGGCCGGGTCAATGGCGACCGGCACACCTTTGGACCGCGCGGCCCTGAGCAATCCCTTGACGGCAATTCGCGGTCCCGCGGCAAAGAAGCTATAGCCCGAGACCAGCACCAGCCCGACACCCTCGAGCAGGGTTTCCGGCAGGTCGTCCGTACCAAGGTTGAGATTGGCGCCGCGATCGGTCAGAAAACTGCGCTCACCCGTGGGATCCAGGATCGTCACCAGCACACCGGAGGGCAGGTCCGGATCGCCAGCCAGTACCGGCACGACACCCCGGCCGCGGAAATAGTTCTCATACATGGCACGATCGCTGGTCCCGACCCGGGCGGCAAACAGCACGCCGGCCCCAGCTGCCCCCAACCAGACGGCCTGGTTTGCGCCCGAACCGCCCGGCCGGTTGCGAATCTCGGCCCGCCGGTCCGAGCCGGGCACGATGGGTCCTTCGGGCCGCACGATGATGTCGGTCATCACATCGCCGACCACCAATACTCGCGCGGTCATGCCAGGCGCGTTGTCCGCAAGGCCGAAAGCGCCACGGCGATCTCGGCAGCAACCCTGGCGTTGTTCTTGACCAGCGCGATATTGCTCTCCAGCGACTTGCCGCCGGTCAACTCGAAGATGCGCTGCAACAGGAAGGGCGTCGTCGCCTTGCCCTTGATGCCCTGCGTCTCTGCATCGGCCAGCGCCTGGGCAATGAAGCTTTCAATGTCCGAGGCCTCCCAGGCATCGGCCTCGGGGATGGGATTGGCGATCAAGACACCGCCCATATCCAGATCAGACTGGATGGCCAGGATCGCGGCGGCCTCCTCAGCATTTTCGACTCGCTGATCGACCATGTGCCCGCTGGTGCGCGCCCAGAAGGCAGGAAAGTCTTCGGTGCCGAAGCCGAGCACCGGCACGCCATTGGTTTCGAGCACTTCGAGCGTCTTGGCGATATCGAGGATCGACTTGGCGCCCGCGCAGATCACCGCCACCGGCGTGCGTCCCAGCTCCTCAAGGTCGGCCGAAATGTCGAAGCTGTCTTCGGCGCCCCGATGCACCCCGCCAATGCCGCCCGTGGCAAAGATGCGGATGCCCGCCAGTGCGGCGATCTGCATGGTCGTGGCAACCGTCGTGCCGGCCAGAACTTTGCGGGCCAGGAGGTTGGCAAGATCGCGCCGGCTGGCTTTGGCCGCCGAATGACCTTCCTCGGCAAGGCGCTTGAGGTCAGCGCCCGAAACGCCCACGCACAGCCGTCCGTCCATGATGGCTATGGTGGCCGGTACCGCACCATTGTCACGCACCACGGCCTCCACCTCTTGCGCCATCGCCAGGTTCTGCGGATAGGGCATGCCGTGGGTGATGATGGTGGATTCAAGCGCCACCACCGGCTTGCCGGCAGCCAGTGCGGCATCGACTTCGCTGGATACGGACAGATAGGCTTTTGCACTCATAAGATAGACAACTCCAGAACAGCAGGTGGCGCAGAGCGCGACCGTGAATTGGCCGAGCTTGTGCGCCCCGGCAACTATGTGGTCAAGTCCCGCAAAAATCTGCGGCGGCATAGCCTTGTCGGGCCTTAGGTTTGACGATAATTTGCCTCAGTCTTTTGAGAGGGAAAGGTCTGTTCGCTGGTGAGATCCATGGTTGACGGCGCGCCGGACGCGCCTCGATACGCACCCGCTTCGGGGTTGATCGCAGCGAATGACCCAGGCGCATGTCAGCGCCGCCCTTTGGCGCATATCCAGTTCAGTTTCATCCCATTTCCGGGGTCTCCAAGATGAGGCTCCGGGGTTGAGCCGCGGCTCTTTCCGCGAAACCGGCGCCCGCCGCCTCGAACCGGTGGTCCCATTGGACACCAATCGCCTCTACCAATTCCCCCTGAGGAGACCCTACTGATGAAAAAGTCGCTCGCCATTGCCCTTGGCGCTGTTCTGGCTGCGAGCCCTGCCTTTGCGCAGGAGGAGCCGGTGCTCAACATCTACAACTGGTCCGACTATATTGCCGAGGACACCATCGCCAATTTCGAGGCGGAAACCGGCATCAAGGTCAATTACGACGTCTACGACAATAACGAGATCGTCGACGCCAAGCTGCTCGCCGGCAATTCCGGATATGACATCGTCGTCCCCTCCGGCAACTTCCTCGAGCGCCAGATTCAGGCCGGCCTGATCCTCGAACTCGACAAGTCCAAGCTGACCAATCTGGGCAATCTCGACCCGGCCGTGATGGCAACCGCCGCCAAGCAGGACCCGGACAATGCCCATGCCGTGCCCTATATGATCAACACCATCGGCCTGGGCTACAACACCGCCAAGGTGACCGAGGCCCTGGGCCCCGATGCGGATCTGGAAAGCTGGGACCTGCTGTTCAAGCCCGAAGTCGTCGAGAAGCTCGCCGGCTGCGGCGTCGCCGTGCTCGATAGCCCCTCTGAAGTGATGGGCATTGCCCTGCACTATCTCGGGCTCGACCCCAATTCCGAGAGTGAGGAAGACCTGGCAGCAGCCGAAGCGCTGATGAATTCCATCAAGCCCTCGATCCGCTATTTCCACTCCTCGCAATATATCGACGATCTGGGCAACGGCGAAATCTGCCTGGCACTGGGCTATTCGGGTGACATCTTCATCGCCGCCGATGCCGCCGCCGCAGCCGGACAGGGCGTTGAGGTGACCTATCTGATCCCCAAGGAAGGCGCGGCCACCCTGTTTGACTTCCTGGCCATTCCCGCCGATGCGCCGCATCCGGAAAATGCGCACCTGTTCATTGACTACATCCTGCGCCCCGAAGTGGTTGCCGAGATCACCAACTACGTGTTCTACGCCAACCCCAACCTGCCGGCGCTGGAATTCGTGGATGAAGAGGTCAAGTCGAATCCGGGCATTTACCCGCCCGCCGAGACCATCGAAAAGGCCTTTGTGATGCAGGCACACTCCCCCGATTACGAGGAAGTGCTGACCCGCACCTGGACCCGCATCAAAACCGGCCAGTAATCCTGTTCAGCCGGGGGTGGTCCGCCGCTCCCGGCTCCAAACTGCTTCAGAGAGCGCACATGGCCAAAAAGCCCCAACTCGCCATCGATACGCGTCCATGGCGCGACACGGCCAATAACAAGCCCTTTGTGCGGATCAGAAACGTCTCAAAGAAATTCGGCGACATCATCGCCGTCGACGATGTTTCGCTCGACATCTACAAATCCGAGCTGTTCTGTCTGCTTGGCGGCTCGGGCTCGGGCAAGTCGACCTTGCTGCGCATGCTGGCGGGCTTTGAAAATCCCACCTCCGGCGCCATAGAGATCGACGGTCAGGATATGACGGCCGTGCCGCCCTATGATCGGCCGGTCAACATGATGTTCCAGTCCTATGCGCTGTTCCCGCATATGTCGGTCGAACAGAACATTGCCTATGGCCTCAAGCGCGATGGCCTGCCCCGCGCCGAGATCAATGCCCGCGTCGAAGAGCTGCTCGCATTGGTCAAGCTGGGGGACTATGGCAAACGCAAGCCGCATCAATTGTCCGGCGGCCAGCGCCAGCGCGTGGCCCTGGCCCGGGCCCTTGCCAAGCGGCCCAAGCTGCTGCTGCTCGACGAACCCCTGGGCGCGCTGGACAAGAAGCTGCGCGAGGAAACCCAGTTCGAGTTGGTCAAGATCCAGGAAAGCCTTGGCGTCACCTTCATCGTGGTCACCCATGACCAGGAAGAGGCCATGACGCTCGCCACCCGCATCGGGGTGATGAACCAGGGCGAGATCGTCATGGTGGGCGAGCCCACCGACATCTATGAATTCCCCAATTCGCGCTTTGTCGCCAATTTCATTGGCTCGGCCAATATGGTTGAAGGCGTGGTCTCCGAGGACGAGCCCGACCATATCCGCATCCGCTCAAGCGAACTGGGCTGCGATATCTATGTCGGGCATGGCGTCGATTGCGCGCCCGAACAGCGTCTCTGGTGGGCCATCCGCCCCGAAAAAATGGTCCTGAGCCGCGAGAAACCCGCAGGTCTGAATGGCGCCAATGTCGCCACCGGCATTGTCGAGGAGATTGCCTATCTGGGCGATATCTCGGTTTACCAGATCGCGCTGGAAAGCGGTAAGCGCCTTCGCGTCAGCCAGACCAATTCGGTGCGCGGCAACCCCGACGCCATCACCTGGGAAGAAACCGTCTATGTCAGCTGGGACGAAGACGCCGGCTCGGTGCTGACCTCATGACGACCGCCCGCGATCCCACCATCCCCCCGCCGCGGCGGCTCAAACCCTGGAACGCCGTCGAGCGTGGCCTGGCCCGGGTCGGCATTACCGGCCGCATGCTGGTGCTGATCGCGCCGCTGCTCTGGCTGTTGGTCTTCTTTCTGGTGCCCCTGGCGGTGGTTTTCGGCATTTCGCTGACCAGCAAGCAATTCGGCCGCCCGCCCTATACGCCGCTGCTCACCAGCGAAGACGGCATGGTGCAGCTGACCCTGCATCTGAATAACTACATCCGCCTGTTCACCGACAATCTCTATGTCGCGGCCTATCTCAGTTCGATCCGCATCGCGGCCATTGCCACTATTATCACGCTTCTGGTCGGCTACCCGATGGCCTATGCCATTGCCCGCGCACCCGATCGCTGGCGCAATATCCTGCTCATGCTGGTGGTGCTGCCCTTCTTCACGTCCTTCCTGCTGCGCGTCTATGCGTTGACAGGCTTCATGCGCGGCAATGGCGTGATCAACCAGTTCCTGGGACTGTTCGGCGTTGAGCCTTTGGTGATGATGCAGACAGATTTCGCGGTCTATGTGGGCATTGTTTACACCTATCTGCCCTTCATGATCCTGCCGCTCTACACCACGCTGGTGAAGCTCGACGTTTCGCTGTTCGAAGCCTCGGCTGACCTGGGCGCGCGGCCCATTCACACTTTCCTGTTCGTCACCCTGCCGCTCTCGCTGCCCGGCATCATTGCCGGCTCGATGCTGGTGTTCATTCCGGCCATTGGTGAATTCGTCATTCCCTCGCTGCTGGGCGGACCGGAAACGCTGATGATCGGCCGGGTCCTCTGGGACGAGTTCTTCAGCGCCACCAATTGGCCGCGCGCCTCGGCCGTAGCGGTGGCCATGCTGGTCGTGGTGGTGGTGCCCATCATGCTGTTGCAACGCGCCCAGGGCGCAGTGGTGGAGAAATAGCATGCGTCGGGGCTGGTTCCTTCCCATCGCCGCGGCCTTGGGCTTCTCGTTTCTCTACGCGCCCATCGTTTCGCTGGTCATCTTCTCGTTCAACGAATCAAGCCTGGTCACCGTCTGGTCCGGCTTCTCGACCAAATGGTATGGCGCGCTGTTCTCCGATCCGCAATTGCTCGGGGCCGCCTGGCTGAGCCTGCAAATCGCCGCGCTCAGCGCCAGCATTGCCCTGGTCCTGGGGACGCTGGCTGCCGTGGCGCTGGTGCGTTTTCGCCGGTTCAGGGGAAGAACGCTGTTCGCCGGCATGGTTTCGGCTCCATTGGTCATGCCCGACGTGATCACCGGCCTTTCGCTGCTGCTGCTCTTCGTGGCCATGGAAGGCTTTCTGGGCTGGCCGCAAGGCCGTGGCATGCTGACCATCGTCATCGCTCACGCCACCTTCTGCACCGCCTATGTCTGTGTCGTGGTGCAGTCGCGCCTGTCCGACTTTGACCGCAGTCTCGAAGAAGCGGCCATGGACCTGGGCGCTTCGCCGGTGCGCACCTTCTTCGATGTCACCCTTCCCATCATCGCCCCGGCGCTGGTCTCGGGCTGGCTGTTGGGTTTCACCCTCTCGCTCGACGATCTGGTCATCGCCAGCTTTGTTTCAGGCCCCGGCTCCTCGACCCTGCCCATGGTGATCTTCTCCAAGGTGCGCCTGGGCGTCTCGCCCGACGTCAATGCCCTGGCGACCATCATCATCGGCATTGTTGCCCTGGGCGTACTGGCCGCAACCATTGTTCAGCTGCGCAGTAAGCCGAAAAACCGACAAGTCTAGGGCCCGAATTTTTCGTGACTGGACAGGCCCGGGAAACACGGGCAAGCTCAGCCCATGTTCAATCAAAGCAAAGGAGGTGATCCAGTGTCTTATGAGATTTTGGCTCTTGAAGAAGGTCTGGGTTTTCATGTGTCGGGCGGGAGTGATCTCGGCTAGAACACATGCCTCCCGGCCACTTCAAGGCCGATAAGCTCAGGAAGGGCCGTTCGCAGGAACGGCCCTTTTCTGTTGCGCGGTTGACCTCCAGCGCAGCCCGAGGCTTGACGGCAGCGCTCAACCCATTGATACCGCTGACCGACCAATCCTAGGGAGGCCCGCCTTGTCCTCGGCCAATTTCGTTCTGACCCTTTCCTGCACCGACCGGCCCGGCATCGTCGCCGCCGTGACCACCGAGCTGGCGGCGCTCAAGGCCAATATTGCCGAGAGCAATCAGTTCTGGGACCGCGAGACTGGCCGCTTTTTCATGCGCCTGGCCTTCACTGCACCGGACGGCGTCAACCGCGAAAACATCGAAAAGGCGCTTAAATCGCCCATCGAACGTTTCGACATGAAAACCGCGCTCAGCGACGAAAGCCGCAGGAAGCGCGTCGTCATCATGGTCAGTAAATTCGACCACACGCTGCTGCACCTGCTTTACCAGATACGCGTGGGCTGGCTCGATGCCGAGGTCGCCGCTATCGTCTCCAACCATGAAGACGCCCGCAAGATTGCGGAAGACGCCGGTGTACCCTTCCATTATCTGCCCGTCACCAAAGATACCAAACCCGCCCAGGAAGCCCAGGTGCTCGAGATCGTCAAATCCACGGGTGCCGATCTGGTGGTCCTCGCCCGCTATATGCAGGTGCTCTCGGACAATCTGTCCACGCGCCTGTTCGGACAGGTGATCAATATTCACCACTCCTTCCTGCCCAGCTTCAAGGGCGCCAAGCCCTATCACCAGGCCCATGAGCGTGGCGTCAAGATCATCGGCGCGACGGCACACTACGTGACCCCGGATCTCGATGAAGGCCCGATCATCGAGCAGGAAACCGCCCGTGTCACCCACGCCATGAGCCCCGATGACCTGGTCGCCGCCGGCCGCGACATCGAAAGCCGCGTTCTTGCCCGCGCCGTCAAGCTGCACCTGGAAAGCCGGGTGATGCTGAACGGGAAGAAAACGGTGGTGTTCGGCTGACGCCCGCTACGCGCGCCAGGAAGACCATGCCGTCTAGACGGCGATGTCTTCCAGATTGAGCGAGTCCGCCAGGCTCGTCCGGTCGAGCACGGCGCGGGTCGCCAGTGTCACACGCTCGAACACATGGCGGATTTCGCAGGACCCTTCGTCCTGGCAGTCGACGCATTTCTTGTAGGCGATTTTTGAAAGGCAGGGCAGCGGCGCAATCGGCCCGTCGATCAGCCGCAGCACCTCGCCATAGGTGATTTCTTCGGGCGCCTTGAGCAGTTCATAGCCGCCCATCCGCCCGCGCCGCGAATTGACGATGCCGGCCCGCTTCAATTCGAGCAGAATTTGTTCGAGAAATTTCTTCGGGATCGCCTGATCCTTGGAAATCTCACCGATCATCCGGCTCTGCCCCCTGCCGGCCCGCGCCAGCGATACCAGTGCCCGCAAGGCATATTTGGCCTTTTGCGAAATCATTCACTCCCCCCGGGGCGCTCTTCGCCCTAGTCCTTCTTTTCCGGCTCGACCGCCGGCACGGCCTCACCCGCCTCTGGCTGCTCCGCGTTAGCCTCGTCTGTCCCGTCCGCCTTGCCCGGTTCATCCGGGGTGTCACCACCAACAGCTTGGGGTCCATTCTCGCCCGTTTCAGCGGTGTCAGCGGTGTCAGCGGTTTCGCCAGGCGCCCCACTGCCGGCCACTTGCTGATCTTCTGGTGCCTGGGCGGGCGGCACGACGACCTCATCGATCTCAGCCGGGGCCTCGCCCACAAGGGGAGTTTCGACAATCGGTTCGATCACCGCAGGGGGCACAGCATCCTCTGCACTCTCCGGCGGCGTTTGCGTGCCCTCGATCGGCAAGGCCGCGGCCTCGTCCAGTGTCGCTTCGACAACCGCAATCTCCGCCGGTGTGGCCGTGCCATCGTCTGCCCCAGGCCCTCCCGTCGCGCCATCCTCCGCCGGCGCGGCCTCAGAAGTTCCTTCGCTCAGCGCCGCTTCCGTCAGGGCCGCACCGATGGCTGCATTGGCCAGGATGTTTTCGGCCGTGGGCAGCTTTGCGTCATCGGGCATGTCGTCGCCCGGCCCTTTGCCGCTGGCATCGCTGCGCAGATAGGCCAGAATGCCCCGGCCGATTTCCTGCTCGCCGCGAATGATCGTTGAGGCGCCCAGATTGCGCAGGAAGCTTTCTTCCTCTTCTGAATAGGCGCGCGAGATAATGGCAATATCCGGATTGAGCTTGCGCCCGCTTTCGCAAACCGATCCGGCCTCAAAACCGTTCGAAATGGCCACCAGCAACGCCCTGGCGGCGCCCAGATTGGCGAGCTTGAGGACGTCCTGGCTCGCGGCATTGCCGAAGATCACCTCAAAGCCTTCGGCGCGGGCCGCGGCAACGTCATGGTCGGAATCCTCGATCACCACCAGACCCCCGCCGTCGGCCTTGATGCCGGCCGCCACAATGCGGCCCACCTGGCCATAGCCGACCAGCACCGTGTGACCGGTCTGATGTGAGGGTTCGCCAGTGTCGTCATCGGCACCCGGCGCACCGCGATCCACTGCCCCTTCCGAAGGCGCATCTGTGGTGGCTGGCCCTTCGGCGGCCATTGAGGGCTCCATGCGGGTTTCCCCGGCAACTGGCTCCGCAGTGTCCCCGCGCCGCGCGGCCACTCTGGCTTCCAGCCGCGGCTTGATCAGATCGAGCACGAAAAACACCACCGGATTGAGCACGATGGAGATCAGCGCGCCGGCCAGGATCAAATCCTGACCTTCCGGGGGCATGATGGCCAGCGCTACGCCCATGCTGGCCAGGATGAAGGAAAATTCGCCGATCTGCGCCAGCGATGCCGAAATGGTTAGCGCCGTGGCCACCGGCCGCCGGAACAGCACCACGATCCAGAACGCCGCCAGCGACTTGCCGATGACGATGATGAACACCGTGGCCAGCACCAGAAGCGGTTGCGTGACGATGATCGAGGGATCAAACAGCATGCCCACTGACACAAAGAACAGCACGGCAAAGGCGTCGCGCAGCGGCAGGGTTTCCTGCGCGGCACGATGACTGAGTTCGCTTTCCGACAGGATCATGCCGGCGAAGAAGGCGCCCAGCGCCAGCGAGACGCCGAACAGCACCGAGGAGCCAAGCGCCACCCCCAGCGCAATGGCCAGCACGGCGAGACGGAACAATTCCCGGCTGCCGGTATGGGCCGTGCCATGCAGGGCCCAGGGGATGATCCGCCGCCCCACCACCAGCATGAATCCCACAAAAGCGGCGACCTTGAGCAAGGTCAGACCCAGAATGCCCCACAGGCCAATGTCAATGCCTAGCATCCTGGTCACGAAGGACACGAAGGGATCGTGCAAACCCTCACCCGACCCGTTGAGGCTGGCTATGGCCGGCACCAGCACCAGCGCCAGCACCATGGCCAGGTCTTCAACGATCAGCCAGCCAACCGCGATCCGGCCCCGTTCGCTTTCGATCAGCCGCCGGTCCTGCAGCGCCTTGAGCAGCACCACCGTGGAGGCCACCGACAGGGCCAGGCCAAACAGGATCGCCCCGAAAAGGCTCCAGCCCAGCAACAGGCCGAGCCCGGCACCCAGTAGTGTTGCAAAGCCGATCTGCACCATGGCGCCGGGAATGGCCAGCGCCCGGACGCTCATCAGGTCTTTGAGGGAAAAATGCAGGCCCACGCCGAACATGAGGAGGATCACCCCCAACTCTGCCAGTTCCAGGGCCAGTTCCTGATCCGCCACGAAGCCCGGCGTAAAAGGGCCCACGATGATACCGGCGAACAGATAGCCCACCAGCGGCGGCATGCGCAGCCGGTTGGCCACCATGCCGAAAATATAGGCCAGCACCAGACCCGCGACGACCGTTGAGATCAGGGGGGTATCATGATGCATGAACGTCTCCGGGGCGCGAGGCTATGTCGATAGAAACAATGGAGTATTTTTTGCCGGTCGCGCAAGCTTTCCCTGCCAATGCCATATCAGCCATTCGGACTGGTCACGCGCCAAGCTCTATAGATCAGGTCAAGTATGGTCGAACTTTGACCCATGCCAGCGGTAGAGACGCTCCAATGGAGCGAATTCGCCTGCGGCACCGCTCGAAGCCCCTCAGCTCACAATCGTGATCTTCTCCGCCGCCCGGGTGATCCCGGTGTAAAGCCAGCGCGCCCGCTCCTCGCGGAACACGAAGCTCTCGTCGAACAGGTAGACGCTGTCCCACTGGCTGCCCTGCGCCTTGTGAACCGTGAGGCAATAGCCAAAGGTGAACTCGTCGAACTGGCGCCGCTCGGGCCAACTCATGGCATCTTCCTCGCCCGAAAAGAATGCCTTGTGGGTCAATACCCGCGCCTCGCCCTTGCCCTCGTCATCGGCCAGCAGCAGGCTCCATTTCCCGTTCGAGCGCCGCGTCGCATCGGTGACGATCCAGATCTGCCCATTGAGCAGGCGTTTTCTCGGGTTATTCCGCAGGCACACCATGCGGTCGCCAACCACCGGCTCGTGGAACGGCAGGCCCTTCAGTTCGCGTAAGCGGTCATTATAGGTCAGCCGCGTCTTATTGCGGCCCACCAGCACCTGGTCGGCTTCCAGCACCGCATCACGGTCCACCTTGTCGCGCCCCACCACCAGCGACTCGCCATAGCGGCCATGTTCGAGATAGCCCCCTTCGCGCACCGCCATGGAGAGCTGGATGATCGGGTTGTCTGCCGCCTGCCGATGGATTTCGGTCAGCATGATGTCGGGCTCGGTATTGATGAAGAAACCAGCCCCCTGTACCGGCGGCAATTGGAACGGGTCACCCAGAACCAGCACCTTCACCCCGAAGCTCAAAAGGTCGGCACCCAGTTGCTCATCCACCATGGACACTTCGTCGATGACGATCAGGTCGGCATCGGCCGCCGGGCTTTCCGGGTCGAGCACAAAGCGCGGCTCGCCCTCCTTTTCGCTGACCAGCGTATAGATCAGGCTGTGTATGGTCTGCGCGCCCTTGCAGCCCCGTTTGCGCATGACCATGGCCGCCTTGCCGGTAAAGGCCGCATATTTCACCGAGCGCACATCCTGCGCCAGATGCACGGCCAACGTCGATTTGCCAGTGCCCGCCCAGCCGAACAGGCGAAACACCTGCGGGCCTTGTTTGTCCTTCAGCCAGGCCGACACCGCAACCAGAGCCGCGTCCTGTTGCGACGACCAGACCGGCGGCATCAGGCGATCACCGTCGAAACAGTCCCCACGCCCGCAATGCTGCCTTCGAGCACATCCCGCCGTCGCACCGGGCCGACCCCGGAGGGGGTGCCGGTCATAATCAGATCGCCAGCCCTCAGCGTCACCAGGCGGCTGAGAAAGGCAATGGTTTCTGGCACGCTCCAGTTCTGGTCGCCGAGGTCGCCGCGTTGTCGCTCGGCCCCATTGACCGACAAGACGATCGCCCCGCTTGCCGGATGGCCAATCGCGCTTGCCGGCGCAATGGTGCCAATGGGCGCCGATTGGTCGAACCCCTTGGCCATGGTCCAGGGACGGCCGGCCTTCTTGGCCTGGGCCTGCAGATCGCGCCGCGTCATGTCGAGCCCGGCTGCATAGCCATAGACGTGGTCGAGTGCTTCATGTTCGCCAATTGCCGCCCCATCCCTGCCGATCGCCACCACCAGTTCGATTTCGTGGTGCAGCTCGGCTGTCTGCGGCGGATAGGCAATGGGCGCAGCATCGATCACCACGGCGTCGGCCGGCTTGTCGAAAAAGAACGGCGGTTCCCGGCCATCATGGCCCATTTCCCTTGCATGCTCGGCATAATTGCGCCCCACGCAATAGATGCGCCGCACCGGGAAAAACCCGCCACCCTGCACCGGCACCAGCACGGACGGCGGCGCTGCAAAAACCAGATCACCCACGCTTGAACTCCTCGGCATAGGGCCCGATCAGGTCAAGATCGACCTTGCCCAGCCGATCCTGTGCCGTAAAGGACTGGTGCCAATAAGGATAAAGCAGCGGTGGGCGGCTCACTGCCTCGAGCCGGGCCTGCTCCTCATCGGAAAGCGCAAAATCCGCCGTCGCGATATTGTCGGCAAACTGCTTCTCATTGCGCCCGCCAATGATCACCGAGGTGACACCGGGACGCCCCAGCAGCCAACGCAACGCCACCTGCGCGCCGGAAACGCCACGCTCCTGCGCGATGGCCACGATGACGTCGATGACATTGTAGAGCTTGTCCCAGTCATAAACCGGCGGCTCGCGGAAACCGCCGACATGCCGCCCGCTCTCCGGTTCGCTGTCGCGACGATATTTGCCCGACAGGAGGCCACCGGCCAGCGGCGACCAGATCAGCATGCCCAGCCCCTGATCCTGCGAAATCGGCACCAGCTCATATTCGGCGTCGCGGCTATGCAGCGAATAGTGGATTTGCTGGGAGACAAAGCGCGCATTGTGCCGCTGATCGGCCGAAGCCAGCGCCTTCATGATGTGCCAGCCGGAATAATTGGAGCAGCCGATATAGCGCACATGCCCGTGGCGGACGAGTATGTCCAGCGCCTCCATGGTCTCCTCGATAGGTGTCATCCCGTCCCATTCATGCACCTGGTAAAGGTCGATCACATCGGTCTTGAGGCGTTTAAGGCTCGCCTTGCACTGCTCGATGATGTGATGGCGCGAAAGCCCCGCCTCATTGGGGCCCTGGCCCATGGGAAAGCGTACCTTGGTGGCCACCAGCGCCTTTTGCCGCCGCCCGTTCTCTTTGAGCACATCGCCCAGAATTTCTTCCGACACCCCGGCATTATAGACATTGGCCGTATCATAGAGATTGATCCCGGCATCCAGGCACATGTCCACTTGGCGGGCCGCATCCGCCGGGCTGGTATTGCCGATCTTTTCCGATCCGCCAAAGGTCATGGTTCCCATGGTCAGGACCGAAACTTTCAACCCTGAGCGTCCGAGATAGCGGTATTCCATGGATTCCTCCTTTGTTCCGGTGCGAACAGGACTAAAGGGGGGAAGGATTGGGGTCAATTGCAGTGTGCACCCTGCAGCGGAGGCCAAGGCCGATGTGCCAGTGTTCATCGCCTCCCTCCCCCTTGTGGGGAGGGTAGCGGCGCTCGGCCCGAAGGGCTGTAGCAGAGCCGGGGTGGGGGTGGGCGACAAGCATAAAGACTGCTACAGCCAGGGTCAGCCACCCCGAAAGCCTTCCCGTGCGGCCCAACTCCCTCCTCCTCCCCGTCCTGCTCGTCACCCTGGGCATGGTTTTTACCCAGACCGGGGCCAGCTTCGCCAAGATGTTGTTTCCGCTGGTGGGCGCAGGTGGCGCCACCGCGCTGCGGCTGACGCTCGCGGCTTTGGTGCTGATCGCCGTCTTCCGCCCCTGGCGCTACAAATTGGGCCCAAAGCAATGGCGCGCCGTCCTGCTCTATGGCGGGGCGATGGGTGCCATGAACCTCTTCTTCTACGCCGCGCTCGAACACATTCCCCTCGGCATTGCCGTGGCGCTCGAGTTTACCGGACCGCTGGCCGTGGCGCTGTTCGGCGCGCGCAAGCTGGTTGATTTTCTCTGGATCGTGCTGGCCGTTTCGGGCTTTGCCCTCTTGCTGCCCTGGACCCAGACCGGCGGGGACATTTCCCCGATCGGTGTCGTCCTGGCCCTGTGTGCCGGGGCCTGCTGGGCGGGCTACATCGTCTTTGGCCAGCGCGCGGGAACCGGTGGCGGGGCCCATATTGCCGCGCTCGGTGTCGGCACGGCCGCCCTCATCGCCGTCCCCTTCGGCGTGGCCACTGCGGGCGCCAGCCTGCTCGATCCGGCGCTCCTGCCGCTGGGTTTGGCCGTAGCGCTCATGTCCAGCGCCATACCTTATGCCCTCGACATGGTTGCGCTGCCCCATATTCCATCGCGCCTGTTTGGCATTCTGATGAGCGGGCAGCCAGCTTTTGCCGCCCTTTCGGGCCTCGTCATCCTGGGCGAGGTGCTGACCATGGGCCAGGTTGCGGGCATGGCCGCCATCATCATCGCCTCGATCGGCGCCACGCTCACCATTGCCCGCCGGGTCCCGCCGCCCGAGGTCTTGGAATCCTGAACTGACAGGAGCATAGTCCCTGCCGTTTGTTGATTGTCGGGAGGTCCGGATGCTTTACGCCATCCTTTGCTACAACGAGGAAAATGTCGTTTCCACCTGGACCCAGGAGGAGGACGACGCCTGCATGGCGCGCCTGATGGATGTGCAGTCCGGCATGGCCAGCAAGGGCAAGCTCGGCCCCGTGGTACGCCTCTGGAACACCGGCGAAGCCAGGACGCTTCGCAAATCCAATGGTGAACCCGCCGTGTTCGACGGCCCCTTCGCCGAGACCAAGGAACAGTTTCTCGGCTTTTATGTCGCCGATTGCGAAACCATGGACGAAGCACTGGACTTTGCCCGCGAGCTGGCCAAGGCCAATCCCGGCACCGGCTCCTATGAAATCCGGCCGCTGCGCTTCTTTGGCGACAACAAGCTCAAAAGCACCGAACTGCTAAGCGTCGCCGCCGAGTAGGAGATTATCGATCAACCGTGTCGTGCCCAGATGCGCGGCGACGGCCAGGAGAGCCCCGCGTGCACCCACTGTGGTGATGGCCCCCAGGCTCTCCGGGTCCCGCACCTCGCAATATTGCACCTTGATGCGCTCGGACTGCGCCAGCACGGCAAGGCCGATTGCGGCCAGCGCGGCCGCATCATGCTCACCAGCAGCATGGGCGGCTGCGACCGCTTGCAGGCTCTTATGGAGCAACGGCGCCGCCGCCCGGTCCTCTGCCGAGAGATAGACATTGCGCGAACTTAGCGCCAATCCGTCGGCTTCGCGCACGATCGGCCCACGCACAATGGTGACCGGCACGTTGAGATCGCGCACCATGCGCTCGATCACAGCACATTGCTGCGCATCCTTCTGCCCGAACACCGCCACATGGGGCTGCACCAGGTTGAAGAGCTTGAGCACGACCGTGGTGACGCCCCGGAAATGTCCGGGCCGCACGGCGCCGCACAGCGGCCCCGAGACCAGGGTTTCCTCCACAAAGGTCGAGGCACCCTCGGGATACATGTCCTCGACCGATGGCAGGAACAGCGCATCCACCCCTGCTGCTTCGAGCTTTTCGATATCGGCCTCGATGGGGCGCGGATAGCGCGAAAGGTCTTCGTTCGGCCCGAACTGCAGCGGGTTGACAAAGATCGAGGCGATGGTGACGTCTGCCGCCTCGCGCGCCTGGGCCAACAGGCTCATGTGCCCCTGATGCAGCGCCCCCATGGTCGGCACGAAACCAACCCGCTGGCTCGGGGCCATAGCAAGCCGCCAGGCCCGCAACGCCGCCTTGTCGCGCAAAATGATTGTCATGCGATGATGTCCCAGATCTGCCGGGCGATCTCGGCCTTGCTGCCCAGCGCCAGTTCGTGCCGCGCGCCCTTGGCCGAGAGCAGCACGCCCGCATTGGTGCCCACCGCAAAGCCAGTCTGCCCTTCTGCGCCCAGCTTGCTGACTTCATTGGCAAAAAGAAAATCAAGCCCCTTGGCCTTGAGCTTGCCCGCACCATGCTCTTCGACATTGTCAGTCTCGGCGGCAAAGCCAAGGAACCACTGGCCATTGGCCGCCTGCTTGAGGCTGCCCAGCACATCGGTCGAGGGGACCAGATCGAGCGCGATAGCGTCCGATGCGCGCTTGAGCTTGCTGGCTGATGGTGCGGCGACCGCATAATCCATCACCGCAGCCGTTGCGACGACGCCCGTCGCCCCGGCCAGTCGGTCGAGAGCTGCACGAGCCATTTCCTCGGCGGTCCGCACCTCAACCAGGTGCAACCGGCCCTCCGACCCGCGCGGCGGCTTGGGGCGGACAACGCCCTTGTCGACTCCCAGCACATAATCCACCACCGCGCCGCGCCGCAGCGCTTCCTCGGCCATGGCCGCACCCATGCGGCCGGTGGAATGATTGGTGATATAGCGCACCGCATCGATGGCCGTGATGGTGGGACCGGCCGTGATCAGGATGCGTTCATCCTGGAGGTCCTGGACCCTCTCCGGGCGCAGCGCCGCCTCAATGGCCGCCACGATATTTGCGACTGGCGCCAGCTTGCCCATCCCCACTTCACCACAGGCCAGCAGCCCCGAAGCGGGTTCCACCACCGTCGCGCCGCGCTCGATCAGCGTTGCAAGGTGTCGCTGCACAATGGGTTTTTCCCACATCACGGTATTCATCGCCGGGGCAATCAGCAGCGGCGCCTCGGTCGCCAGCGCCACGGTGGAGGGCAGATCATCGGCGAGCCCTAAAGCCAATCGTGCCAGCATGTTCGCGCTGGCCGGCGCAAAAACCATCACATCCGCCCAGCGGGCAAAATCGATATGCTCCGTCCCTGAAACATCGGGCCCGAACTGCTCGGAGCGCACCCTGCGCCCGCTAAGAGTCTCGAGCACCAGCGGCGACACGAACTCCCTGGCGCTCTTGGTCAAGATGCATTGGACCTGATGTCCCACCTTGCCCAGCTCGCTGACGACATCGGCGATCTTGTAGGCGGAAATCGAGCCGGAAACGGCGATCAGAACATTGGCCATGACGTCAGTCGGCTCTCAGCACAAGCGGGATGGGTCCACGCTCAGCCTTGGTCTCGGCGACATATTCGGCCACAGCCGTACGGATCACGGAGGCCACGTCGGCCCGTGGCCTGGCGAAGCTGGGGGGCGGAGTAATGTTGAGCCCGATCAGATCGTTGATGACCAGCACCTGGCCGGCACAATCCTTGCCCGAGCCGATGCCGATAGTCGGGATGGTGAGGCTATGGGTAATCTCGGCAGCCAGCGCCGGGGTGACGCATTCGAGCACGATGGCAAAGGCACCCGCGGCCTCAAGCGCCTTGGCCTCCTCGCGCAGGCGCCTGGCCGACGCCTCGTCCTTGCCATGCATGTAATAGCCACCCATCTGGTGCACATGCTGGGGCGTCAGGCCAATATGGCCGACCACCGCGACGCCATGCGCCACCAGCCGCTCAACCGTCGGAACCATGCTAAGGCCACCCTCGATCTTGACCGCCTCGACCCCGGTTTCCTTGAGTACCCGCACGGCGTTGACCAGAGCCGTCTGCGGATCGGTCACTGCGCCGAAAGGCAGGTCGCACACCAGCAGCGCCCGGTTCGCACCACGTTTGACGGCAGCGGCATGGCGGATCATGTCATCGAGCGTTACCGGCAGCGTGGAGTCGTAGCCGAGGACCACATTGCCCAGGCTGTCGCCGATAAGGATCATGTCGGCGCCGGCCATATCGACCAGCGCGGCCATTGTGGCGTCATAGGCGGTGAGCATGGCCACGGTCTCGCCGCGCTGTCGCATGGCGGCGATGTCGCGAGTGGTCAGGCGCTTCGAGGGGGTCTGGGCTGACATGACAGCGATCCTCCAACCCTGCCGGGACCGATATGGTCCGGCCTTTGGCGAGGAAATAGGGCAATCCGAAGCGCCGTACCAGCCCTTCATTGGTGCTATGCGTTCGGCAGCTAGCGCCGCGGCACTGCCGAGCTGGCCCGGACCTCGCGCCACTGTCCCGGCGCAAGGCCCTCCAGCGTCCAGTCGGCAACGCGCCAGCGCACCAGCCGTAGTGTCGGCAATCCTACTGCCGCCGTCATCCGCCGCACCTGCCGGTTGCGCCCCTCGGTTATGATCACGGACAGCCAGTGATCGGGCACGCTCTTGCGAAACCGCACCGGCGGGTCGCGCGGCCAGAGTTCAGGCGGGTCGATCAACGCAACCCCGGCTGGTCGCGTGGGCCCGTCCTTGAGCGTCACCCCTTTGCGCAACTGCGCAAGCGCCTCTTCGTTGGGCTCGCCCTCGACCTGCACCAGATAAGTCTTTTCCTTGTTGAACTTGGGCGATGAGATTTGCGCCTGCAGCCTGCCGTCATCGGTAAGCAGCAGCAGGCCCTCGCTATCCTTGTCCAATCGCCCGGCCGGATAGACCCCCTTTACCGGGACGAAATCGGCCAGCGTCTCCCCGGGTCCACCCCCAGTGAATTGCGACAGCACCCCGTAGGGCTTGTTGAACAGAATGAGGCGCGCCATCGGAACCAGAAAACACGAGCAAGCTTGCCCAGCCCGGCATGGCGGCCATGGAGACCAAAGTCAACGTATTGATTGGCAAGGCGGGGGAGCGAAGGACTCTCCAGGAGGACTGGAAGCTCCGAGCATCCAGCAGCGCTTGAGGTAGCGCGGTATTGTGTTACCTCACCAACACCTGCGACCGTGGAAAACGTGCCGTGTTGTGCAATCCCAAGGAATGAATCGAGGTAGAATCGCTCAAACAAGTGCGGGGCGTAAAAACGTGTATGTAGTCTACTTTGATGAGGTAAAAGCCCAACCGCAAAACGGACAGAACTTCTACATAGTGGCCGGACTTGCGATCCCCATGAACATCATAGGCGATCTGGAGGAAGAGCTTAGTCAAATCGCCAACCGGGTGTTCGGCTCCAGGGACCTTGTGCCAACAACCGAGTTTCATGCCAGCCACATGTACTTCGGGAAGGCCCACTTTAAGGGCATGGCGGCAATTGAACGTATCCAGTTGATGGCCGAGGTACTTGCAACGGCTTGCCAACGCCCAGAAGTCAGAAAGATTTACGCGGCCATCGACATCACAAAGTTATACAACTCCGACCAAGGGGCCGAAATCGCGTTTACGCACTTTGTGGAGAGGGTACAAAAGGCGATGCACTCGTCAGACAACGCCCTTCTCATAGGTGACTTGGACGACGAACAGGCCAAAGCAATGGTGTCTGGCTTTTCAAAGTACCGCGCCTCTGGAACCCCGTGGGCCTACGGCATTCAAATCAAGAACGTGGTAGACTCCATTCATTTCTGTCGGTCACATCACTCTCGGATGATCCAACTCGCAGACGCCTATGCCTTCAAAGTGGCGACTGGTTACGGATCAAGGTCTGGATGGTTTGCCGAGAAGTATAAAGATGCCTTCTGCGAAATAGACACGTTCCCCACCCGGTATAAGGTTTGGCCTACCTAGCCGAAGAGGTCGGGCTGAACGTATGGGTCTAGCCGGATGACCCCGAGCAGCGTCCAGATGTTTGGCCACTTGAAGATGGTTCCTTGAGCGAATGCCATGCCAAGGCGCGGGTACTCGTCGTTGAACTTCTCCCCCATCTTCTTCAATGCGTCCTCCACGCCGTACTGTTTGGACCATCGCCAGTACATGGCGTGTGCTTCCCAGTCGCCGTTCTCGCAGTCGTGTTCACCACCTTCGGCATCCTCAAACTTGAAGCGGAACTCGTAGGGAATTGGCTCGAAGTCTGGCAGCTCGTTGTCCAGCATCGACTGCTGCCTAGAGTGGTCCCTTATGTTCTCGATCTCGGCCGCTAAGTCCGCTTTGCTCTTTTCCTTCCAGTAGAAGCGAGTGTTCCGAGGCCGGATGAGGGCAAGGCTTTGGCCACGTTCGATAGCCACCCTAGTGGAGGGCACGATCACTTTCTCAAGGAAACGCGCCCTCTCACCCCTCGGCAACTCACCATCAATCGTGATGCTTTCCTCAAAGACATGGCAACTCTCTCGACGCTTGTCTCGGGTGGGGAGGCGGTAGCGGTAATTGACCCAATCCCAACGCTTGAAGGCTGACTCGCTCTCCAACTGCCTGAAGCGGACGGGATACAGTCGCTTCCAGGTGCCATCTTCGGTGACACCAGCACAGCAGACAGTCTCGCCATTCTTTTTGCTAGGATGCGGCAGCGCCTTGACCAGCACCGCCACCCGGCAGTCTTGAAGCGTGCCGTTCGTATCTTGTGGGATCATCACCATACAGCTCAAACGACTCGTGACCTCGTGACACGATACTCTGAGCAATTATTGACCGATGGCAAGTCTTTGGGTCTCGCTCGAAGCAGAGAAGACAGGTTTTCCTGTTCTCAACCACCGCCACGAGGTCCTCTAGGGACGCTTGGCTGTCGTCTAGGGCAAGATGATCTGTGTAGATTGAGCGGAAGGTCTCGTAGTCACCGGCACGAGCTGCATCGCGCCCCGGCTTGGGGTCACCGAGCGACAGAAAGTGCTGGTACTCAATGCCGGCATCAAAGAGGGCTTGGGAAAGTGACTTCTTCGAGAAGCCCTTCTTCCTCGAATGAGGCACGGCGCGAACGTCTGCCACGCACTCTATGCCCACGGCTTTGAGGGTCTGCACGAACCGCGCAATGTCGGTTCCCTCGTATCCAATCGTGAAGACAACGCTCATTGCTTTTACCCCTGCCCCTCGGGTGGGCTAATTCGGTTCACAAAGCCTTAACGCTACGCTGCTTTTGGCGGTGCCACCAACTGGAGTCCGGTCACACTGTGATCACACCATACCGACCGGATGTAGCCCTCAGGCGGTAGAAAACGCCAAGCCTCGCGCTAGGACGGCCCTAACGCTAGGATCGCTAAGACAGCAGTTTTTTCAGAGACTATCGGGAGATCGACTGGCGGAGAGAGAGGGATTCGAACCCCCGATAGAGTTGCCCCTATGCCGCATTTCGAGTGCGGTGCATTCAACCGCTCTGCCATCTCTCCGCGAGATCGAAACGCCCGACAAGGGGCGCGGCTGGTCGATACGGGGCGGCTTATGACATAGCCTTGTCATGCCTGCAACACCCCTTGTGCGTACACCTCATGTCAAATCTGCCTCCTGGAACAGCTCACAATTGCGTGCAGCGCAATCCGGTGCCGCATTACCCCGCTAGTGTTCGTGCTATTGAGACCTAACGGGAGACAGAAACATGGTCACGCGCCGTACCGTCGTTGCCGGCATGGCTGGCTTGCCCCTGGCCGGCATTGCAGCCAATCTCACCGCCACTACGGCTCACGCCCAGGAGATGCCCATGGCCGACACGCTCACTACCAGCGCAGGCGAATTGGTGATCCACCCTGTCGATCACGCCAGCCTCGTGCTCGAATTCGATGGCAAGGCGATCTATGTTGACCCTGTCGGGGGTGCTGAACGCTATGCCGCCCTGCCAGCGCCGTCGGCCATCCTGATCACCCACGGCCATGGCGACCATTTCGATGTGCCCACGCTCGAAGCCATTGCCGGAGATGCCCCGCTGATCACCAATGGCGATGTGCACGCCAAATTGCCCGAGGGACTGAAGGCCAATGCCACGGCCATGGCGAATGGCGAAGATGGCACCATCCTCGATATTGCGATCCGCGCCATTGCCGCGCACAACATCACCGACGACCGCATGAATTATCACCCCGTGGGGGTCGGCAATGGCTATGTGCTGAGCTTCGGGGACAGCCAAGTCTATATTGCCGGGGACACCGAACCGACCGAGGACATGCTGGGCCTGACCGACATTGCCGTCGCGTTCCTGCCCATGAACCTGCCCTATACCATGACGCCGGATCAGGCGGTCGAGGCCATCAACACCTTCAAGCCGGCCATCATTTATCCCTACCACTATGGCGAAAGCGATCTCGGTCCGCTGGAAACCGATGTGGATGCGGACGTGGAAGTGCGGTTACGCAACTGGTATCCGAACCGGGCCTGAACCAACCCCCAGGCGCCAAGCAAGCGGCTTGACTCTTGGGGCTTTTGCCCCGATAAGCCACCCAATCTGCGCACCGGTCCGTCCGGTGCGCTGGTTTTTGTTTGAAAACGCTGCTCGAGGCTGCCGGCCGATTATCAGCCCAGACCATCCGAAAAGCCCGCGGGATAGGCATGCAACCGCGGCGCCGCAGAGCGCGACAGAAAAGGGACCACGTGACAACTCACGTGGCAGACGACATGACTTTTGCCGTTATCAAGACGGGCGGAAAGCAGTACAAGGTTGCTGCCGACGACGTCATCAAGATCGAAAAGCTCGATGCTGAAGCAGGTGACATCGTCACCTTCGACCAGGTCCTCATGGTTGGCGACACCGTTGGCGCCCCGCTGGTGGAAGGCGCACTTGTTGCGGCCGAGTTGCTTGAGACCAAGAAGCAGAAGACCGTTATCATCTTCAAGAAGCGCCGCCGCCACAATTCGCGTCGCCGCAATGGCCACCGCCAGCTGCTCTCGACCGTTCGGATCACTGAGATTCTAACCGGCGGCAAGAAGCCCTCGGTGAAGGCCGCAGCCAAGGCCGACAAGACCGAGGCCGTTGCTGAAAAGCCGGCCAAGAAGGCTGAAGCCAAGGCCGCCCCCAAGGCAGAGGCTGCGCCAGCCGCCGAATTCAAGGACGACGTCAAGCTGATCGGTGGCGTTGGCCCGGCACTGGAAAAGAAGCTGGCTGCCGCCGGCATCACCAGCCTCAAGCAGATTGCCGACTGGACTGCCGAAGACGTGGCCAAGTTCGACGAAGAGCTGAACTTCAAGGGCCGCATCGAACGCGAAGAATGGATCGCGCAGGCCAAGGATCTCATCGCCGGCAAGGCGCCCCGCGCCAAGGCCGACTAAGGAATAAGGACAAAGAACCATGGCACATAAGAAAGCAGGCGGTTCATCCCGCAACGGTCGCGATACCGCTGGCCGTCGTCTCGGCGTCAAGAAGTTCGGTGGTGAAGCTGTCATCGCCGGCAACATCATCGTGCGTCAGCGCGGCACCAAGTGGGCTCCGGGCACCGGCGTCGGCCTGGGCAAGGATCACACCATTTTCGCACTGGTCGATGGCACCGTGGCGTTCCGCACCCGTGCGAACTCCAAAGTACACGTGTCCGTCGTCCCGGCAGAGGCCGCCGAATAACCCGGCAGGCCTGTCAAACCCGCCGGAGACCAGTTCCCCGGCGCCGCGTTTGAAAAAACAAAGCAGATGCAAGGGGAACTGGTCCGCCGGTTCCCCTTTTTCTTTCCGGAGCATCTGCAAATGACCATCGTCGCGACCGCCCTCAAGGACCGCCTGCCCACCGCAATTCGCACCGCGCGTCTTGTGCTGGCCGCACCGACACTGGCTCATGTTCCGGAAATGGCCGTGTTGGCCAATAACAAAGCCATTCATGCGGTGTTGTCGCGCCTGCCCTATCCCTATGGCGAAAGCGATGGCCGCTTCTTTGTGGAAACCATTGCACGGGGCGACAGCGAATATGCCTGGGCCATCGAGCACGATAATGGCTTCATCGGTGTGATGGGCCTGCACATGCTGCCTGGCCGCCTGCCGGAATTGGGCTATTGGCTGGGCGAACGCCACTGGGGCAACGGCTTCGCGACCGAGGCTGGCCTGGCGGTCGTCGCAGCGGCACGCACAGCAGGCGCAGCGGGGCTGCGCTCACGCGTTCTTCTTGACAATCATGGTTCTCGCAAAGTGCTCAAGAAACTCGGCTTTCTCGAGGTTGGCGAAGATATCGACACAAGCGGTACGCTGGTCGGTCGCAAGGTCATGCAGATGCGGCTGGAGTTTGACCAAAGATGATCGAACTTTGCACATCCCGCCTCGTACTCCGGCCGGCCCAACTTGGCGATGCTCCCCACTTCGCCCTTGGCGTGAGCGACTTTGCCGTCGCCCGCTGGCTGACACCCCTGCCTTTCCCATTTACCCTGGCCATGGCCAATGACTGGCTGCGGCTTGCGCCGCAGAACGGGCCGGACAAATCCATGTTCATTATCGATCTGCCCGGACGCGGATTGATCGGCTGCATCGCGCTCCATCACGAACTGGGGTTCTGGATCGCGCGGCCGTATTGGGGCAGGGGTTATGCGTCAGAAGCCGCACATGCGGTCATCAACTGGTACTTTTCCACCAGCGATAGCGGCCATATTTCGGCCAGCGCCCATCACGACAATCACCCATCCCTTCGCGTCAAGTCCAAGCTGGGCTTCGTGGAGGTGGGGCGGGACATGCGGTTTTCCCATGCCTTGCAACACAATGTGCCCCATGTGTTGACCCGGCTGACGCGTGAGCGCTGGATTGGTCAGGAGGAGAAGCGATGATCGGCCTCAATGTCCACGACGATAAACCGAGGGCGCTGGGCTACTGGCCTGGCCCGGTTCATTGGGGGCAAGGCTTTGCGCCAGAGGCGGCCGTCGGGGTGCTTCAGGCGGCCACCTCCATCGGCCACCCCCTTCTGGTCATGGAGTGGCAGGCATGACCCCCACCTTGCGGACGGAACGGCTGATCCTGCGCGCACCCCAAATGGGCGATGCCGAGCCCATAGCGCGCTACCTCAACGACATCGAGGTCGCCGGCAATCTTGCGCGTGTTCCGTTCCCCTATCACCTCAGTGATGCACAGGCCTGGCTTGCAAGCCAGCAGGCCAGCCAGGCACCCAACCAGACCAGCTTTTCCATTGAGCTGGCGGGCACAGGCTATGTTGGACATATCGGCTTTCAGCCCCAGGGCGGCCATGCCATTCTCGGCTACTGGCTGGGCAAGCCGCATTGGGGTCGTGGTATCATGACCGAGGCCGCATTTGCGGCGGTCCGCTGGTTCTTCAAGGCGAGCGAGGCAGCGGCCATCCACTCCGGTGTTTTCCATTTCAACACGGCTTCACTGGCCATTCAGCGCCAGCTTGGATTTACCGAAACGGGCCGTTCTGTCCTGCTCTGCCTTGCGCGCGGCGCCGAGCTGGAGCATATCGACACCCAATTGACACGCGCGCGTTTCCAGCAACGCTGGCCAGCCGCCTCTCAGGCGGCAAGCGCGACAGACCAGGTGCTGGAAGGCACAAGCAAGGCATGAAGTTTCTCGACCAGGCCAAGGTCTACATAAAATCCGGATCCGGCGGCGCTGGCGCCGTCAGCTTTCTGCGCGAAAAATTCGTCGAGTTCGGCGGTCCCGATGGCGGCAATGGCGGTCGCGGCGGCGATGTGATCGCTGAATGCGCCGATGGCCTCAACACGCTGATCGACTTTCGCTACCAGCAGCATTTCCGTGCGGGCACGGGCGTACATGGCATGGGCAAGAACCGCACTGGTGCCGATGGCGAAGACGTGGTGCTGCGCGTACCGGTGGGCACCCAGATCTTCGAAGAGGACCAGGAAACCCTGATCGCCGACTTCACTGAAGTCGGCCAACGCATCGTGCTGCTCAAGGGCGGCAATGGCGGCTTTGGCAATGCCTATTTCAAGACCAGCTCCAACCAGGCGCCGCGCCGGGCCAATCCCGGTCAGGAGGGTGTTGAAAAGGGCATTTGGCTCCGGCTGAAACTGATCGCCGATGCGGGCCTGGTGGGCCAGCCCAATGCCGGAAAGTCCACCTTTCTCTCCGCCGTTTCCGCTGCCAAGCCCAAGATTGCCGACTATCCCTTCACCACGCTGCACCCGAACCTGGGTGTCGTGCGGATCGGGGAACGCGAATTCGTGCTGGCCGATATTCCCGGCCTGATCGAAGGCGCCAGCGAGGGTATCGGCATTGGTGATCGCTTCCTGGGTCATATTGAGCGTTGCGGCGTGCTCATTCACCTGATCGACGGCACCAATGAGGATGTCGCCCATACCTATGAAGCAGTGCGATACGAACTGGCTGCCTATGCCGATGTCTTGGCCGAAAAGCCTGAGATCGTGGTCCTCAACAAGGTCGACGCGGTCACACCTGACGAGCTCAAAGCCAAGGTCAAGGCGCTGAAGAAAGTGTCGAAAGGCGAAATTCGACTGGTTTCCGGCGCCACTGGTCAGGGTGTCGAACAGGTCCTCTACGACGTGCTCAATGTTCTCGATGCCGAGAAGGCCGAAAAAGAACAAGCCGAGCGCCGCAGGACCGAAGAGAAATGGACGCCGTGAGCGTGACTGGTCCCCTTGCCAAATATCGCCGCATCACGATCAAGATCGGCTCGGCCCTGCTGGTCGACAGGACCGGCCGGCTACGCGCCGATTGGCTGGCCGGCCTGGCCCAGGATGTCGCCGGATTGAAGGCGGCAGGCCGGGAGATCGTCATCGTTTCCTCCGGGGCCATCGCGTTGGGCCGCAGCCTGCTTGGCCTCTCCGCCCTGTCTTTGACGCTCGAACAGTCCCAGGCTGCCGCCAGCGCGGGCCAGATTGCCCTTTCTCAGGCCTGGGCCGAGGCCTTGGGCCAGCACGGCATCGTCACCGGGCAAATCCTGATCACGCCCAATATCACCGAAGAGCGGCGCTACTATCTCAATGCGCGCACCACGATCCAGACGCTGCTTGGCCTGGGCGCCATTCCCATCATCAACGAGAATGACAGCGTCGCCACGGCCGAAATTCGCTATGG
>Ga0208794_1000421_pt1 | contig 28576 bp, 37 predicted proteins | sample 32_taG_FD_184106 | JGI IMG/M metagenome (GOLD analysis project Ga0208794, IMG submission 184106) | Marine viral communities from the Gulf of Mexico - 32_GoM_OMZ_CsCl metaG (SPAdes) (version 2) | ecosystem: Environmental > Aquatic > Marine > Oceanic | place: Atlantic Ocean: Gulf of Mexico... | reverse complement strand
AGCTTTTTGTAGTTGTTCATCAGTCCATACTTCATATTTATTCTCTTCTTCATCTTCATCACTTCGGGCATAATCTTGAAGGTTTCTTAATGAAGATACAACATTACTCATCCTTTGTCTTCTGTAGTTTACCTGTCTTTTTTGATTTCCTATTTCATTCATTTTTTGGTCTATCTCATTAATTTGGTCTACCACATCTGTATCATTACCTAGACTGTCGTAATAACTAGCTAGAGCTCTTTTAGTGTAAGTTTCCATCACACCTTTTAATTGATTTAAAATTACGTCTGCTCTTTGTTTTTGCCCTCTACCAGGACCACCTAAGAACTTAGCGACAACAGATTCTCTTTTGTTATCATCAGCAACATTCCAATAATCAATATGTGAACTATCAATATCACCACCATCAACAAATTCTTCTTTATTCATTTGTCTTGCGTATTGTAAGGCTCTATCACCTCTTTGGTCTAATCTACCGTTAAATGGTCTGTAATGGATTGCCACCTTCCAATAATTTTCTGCATCTTGCATGTAACTAGGAGTCCAGCTTCTTGCTGGTTGTGATTTATCAATCAAAAAGAAAATAGGTCCTTGACTAAAATAATTTTCAAAATAACCAGAATAATCTCTCATGGTAACACACCATCTAGTTCTTGCTCCATATCGACAAGACGCTTTGTGTGTTTTAGGCATTAATAAAATAAATCTATCATCTTCAAAAACTTTATCAACCCCTGTTTCTTTCATTTCTTTTCTAGAAAGTTTTTGTTTTGCTACTTCAACAGCGTCTTCAAATTCTTTCATGTTTTGAAATTGGTTGATGTCTTTGATTTCGTATTTGGATGGATTTTTAAAATAATGTTCTAAATTATCTTTTAATTCTCTTACCTTAGAATCATTAACGCGACCTATATTCCTACTTAAACGATAGTTGTTTTCCCATGCGTCACTATCAGCAACATCAGGTACAATCTCTAAATCCCAACTATAATAACCACCACCATTAGCATTTTCTTTAAACCATTTAATAGTGTTAGGTAACATATGTTTTGCTGCCCATTCTAAAAATTTATTTGTTTTAGATGGGTCTGCATCTACTAACTTATCTATATCTTCCCAATTAGGTTTGGGGTATTTCTTTTTAAGGTTCTCTACTCTACCCTCTAGAAGTAGTTTTTCTATATTTTCTAAGACTAATTCGGTTACTTTATTTGTTTCCATACTAATAAATATTAGATAAAAATAAAAAAGAGGGATATTTTCCCTCTTTTATTAAAACTCTAAATCATTTAAATCTATAAATTTATTTTTTCTTCTAAAGTTATGTTTAAACTTAAAAGAATCAGATAAATTAAACCAAGTGTTATTTAAAGCTTTCTTAAATGCTTTTATTTTTTCATCACAATCAAAAGAACTAATTCCCATTCTATTTATGTGACTTACGGGTCCTATACATTTCCAAAGTAATTCTTTTTTAAGGTTACCATGTATGTCTACAAATTTAGATAGAAAAAAACTTAAAAACTTTAAGTGTGATTTTATATTACTGGTGAGACAAATTTTAGGGTCGACAAATTCTTCTTGTAAAATTTTATTCGCTTCATAGATTACTTTTAAATCTTGTGCATTAAAATCAGAGTCAAAATAATCAGGAACCAAACCTAAAGAATCTATAAAATCAAAATTTATATTAGCGGTTTTAATTTTACCACGATACGTTTTAGAATGGGCCCAATATACTTCTTCACTAGGACCTACTTTAAAAGAGGTATTTTGAACATAAAAAGTAATTAACTCATTTAATTTTTTTAAATCTTTTTTCCTAACAAATAAATCCCAAAAACCAATTAAAGAATTTTCACTTTTAAAATGGAATTGGTCAAAGTATTGAACCAAAGAAAACTCTTTAGATGTATAAGTGTATAGACCGTCCAAAACCGGTCTCATGTGACTTTCATTACCTGAGAATAAAAAATATTTCATTACAAATGATTTGCACTTTTTTGATTTTTCAAACCATTCTTGGCCTATTGTTTTTTCACGGTTAAGAACAAAAGAATGTTGTAATAAAGACATTTCAGTTTCAAAATTAGTGACATCACTTTGTAGTTCTTTACTTTTTCTAAGCATTCTAACGGCTGTTTGTAATGGATAGGTAACAGACATAACCTCAATTTTGTTGTTACACAAGAAGTCAACAAATTTTTTGGTGTAAATAATTTTATTATTAACCCTATCTATTCCAACACAACAACAATTCAAATCAAAGTTTTGAATTAATTGTTTATAATAATCTGTAGAAACAAATTCTATAGCTATTGTACTTGGGTCGTAATTAGCGTCCGTTGTAATTAACCAAGCTGAACCAGCGTCATAACTTTGGGATAGATGAACATCAATGGTAACTTTATTAACGATACCAAACCTCTCACTATTTGACATCCTAATAGACTCACCTCTCGAACCAAGCCAAGTTCTACCATAATCATCCATTGATACAACCGGATTTAAGGTTTGTGTGATAAAACCACCATCATTATATAAACCAAAATCTAATTCTGTTCTTCTATTAAAGAAAAAGAAATCGATATCATTGATAACGGGTTTTTTATTAATCTCAGGATTTAAAATATGATGGATGGTATTAGATATAGCTCCACCAGCGATAAAGTATTCTTGTGGGTGTTCATCAATCTGAGTGCCGTTCTCACGACACTCCATACTGATTATATCAAGGACCTTGTTATAGGTCTCTTCACTCTCTAAAAAATCTATAACCTTTTTCCTATCCATTAAGCCAAATTGTATTTAGAAATTATAGCCTTAGAAACTAGGTGTTGTAGATTAGATTTTTTAATCTCCTCCCAAATATATTGAACCGCTTCAATCGGGTCTTTGAATCCACCTTTATAAAGTTCACGACCATGGTATATATTAGATGTTACAGAACCTTTTGTGTAAGTTGTCTCACCTTTAAAGTTTTTACCTTTCTTAGGCATTGTTACTTGTTGTCTTACATCAAAGTATCCTACTTTACAAATATAGTTACCACCTCTTGTTGCTTTTGATTTTGTCGCCATTTTTTAATTTATTTTTTTAGTTATACAATACAATTATAATTAATTTCTAGTTAAAAAAAAAGACCCTTATGGGCCTTTTTTATCTTCGTTTTCCACTACAGACAGGCCCAATACCAGACTTAATTGATTCTGGTGTGGTAAGAGCTTTACTACAACGCCCACATCTTCCGTGATGGTAAACTTTTACCATAGGGTATTTATCTTGGTTCTCCCAAAACTTATTTAACATCCAATTGAAGACCTGTACTTTTTGGTCATTCCATTCTATCTCAGAATTTTTACTATGTTTATACTTTTTCTCTGAGAAACAAGTCCCGATAAAAACATACTTTCCATATTGACCTAGTGTTGAAACAAACCATACATCGTCTTCTTTGTGTTTTTTAACTTTAAAAGTTACGTGGTTATTCGTATCAGTGTTTGCTAAAGTGAACAAAGCATTTCCCGCAAAAACAAAATCTCTTAATTGTTTTCCTCTGAGTTCATTCTCAGGGATAAAATTATGTTTTTTTTGTTTAGTGGGTATTTTTACGAAATCCATAGTTTATTTATTTTTTAATTCTATACAAATATAATAAAAAAAATCAAATAAACAAACTATTTTAATGTTTTATAAAAAATATCATCCATTGGGATACACTCTAGTCTTTTTAGTGATTTTAAAAATTTTTCTTTAGAAACAGTCCTAGACCTTATTTGTAACTCCCCCATCCCTGATTCCATTCTATAGGTCACAAAAACAACCTCTTTCATTGGTTCGCCGTACTCATTTGTATTAACGGGTGCCACCCCAATAACATCAATCCATGAATACAAAGAACCATCAGGGTTTAGTCCAGGGCATCTAAATCTCATTCTTTTTGTTATTTCAGGTTCACCAACATCAATCCAATCGAAATCATCTATTCCCTCATTAATCTTAATATTTGATTCTTTTAAATAAGTTTTTAAATACTTTTTTATAGCTTCCTCTACTGGTTGGAAAATTTTTTTTCCTCTTAACTCCCCGTCATTATAGCTACCACTATATGGTGGATGTTCCGTAGGAAAATTACTACTGATAGGGCTATAACCATGAATGTTCCAATGTACCTCAACAACGCCATTCAATTCTTGGTATATAGTTCTAATGAAAACACTAAGGTGGAATCTGTTATTTATACTTAACAAAACCTCAATAATACCATCATAATCAGAACTCACAACACGTCCATCTAAATCATATAACCCAAGTTCGATAAATACTCCAGATAAAAATTTCCAAGCACCCCAATAGTCTTTTGATACATCTACACCGGTATAACCGGCCTCAACATTTTTAATCCAATCTAAATTATCTACCTCTTCCCTCAATCTTTCTTTTAAATGTGGTGGTACTGGGACTGTATCTTTTGGTAATATTCTTCCGTTACATGCTATTAATCTACCTGATTGGTTTTGGTGATAAAGGGATGTTAACCCCCATGTTTGTTTACTTCCACCTCTTTGACTTTTTACTAATACATTTTCACCTTTTATATCTTTAATGATATAATTGGTTCCGTTATCTGCCTTAAAACAAGACCCAATAAACCCATCCATTGTAATTTCTACATCTTGAATCCATTTTAGGTCAAGGTCATCTATTTCTTCTCTTATAATCTTTTTAAGATTCATATTAATAAATATTCTTTATAAATAAAAAAAAGACCCACAATTTAGTGGGTCTTCCATTAATATACGTATATGTGAAAAAACTTACTTCCTATTTAATAGGTTAACTAACACTACTACGGCTAGTAATCCTACAAATCCAGAGTTTCCTAAAGATTCAATTAAAGCTACTACATTTCCAACTACATCCATCCCAAATACTGGTCCTCCGAAAAGAACTTGTACTAAGATTCCAACAGTTAAAAACGCGAACATTAACTCTGTTATTCCTTTAAAAAAACCTTTAACTTTTTCAAATACATTTTCCATTTTTTTTGTTTTTTTTGTATTGTTATTTAATCATAAATATCAAAAAATAAGAAAAAATCGGTTTTTAAGGGTTTGTGGAACGTCTTCTCCAACTATTATTTAATTCTTTTGCCAATAGTTTTGATGCTAATAAACCAGCTAAAACAAGGATAAACATTATTGTATTTGCAGCTTCTTTAGATGTGGATAGATTATAGTTCCAAAGACCGTGATAAAGAGTGGCAGTTAAAAAACCAACTACAGTATATATTATAGTTTTTAAGGTTTTATTTTTACCAATTAAAACACCAAAAACAGACCTATCATGAAATTTTCTTTGGTTTATTGTCGATAAACCAATCCAATAACCAAAAAACATACCAAACAACATATGTGCAATTGTGCTTGTAAACGTTCTATGATATAAGACTTGTTCACCATAAGTATTTACATAAATCACGTTTTCAATTAAAGCAAAACCTAACCCCACTAATGAAAAATAAAACATATACCTAAATGGGTGTTCACTAACTGTGTTTTTATTTAGAGTTTTCATTATGAAAATAAAAATTAAATATTTTGATAATTCTTCCAATGGAGCCACAGAAAAGAAAAATCTTTCAAAAGGGTCTTCATAAAATCCTGGGATTAATCCTGGTATTAATAACCATAAAAGATGTAAAATACTAACAGAACCTATACCACCTACCATAAATAATAAACCATTCTTAAAACTAACAGAACCAACGGGTGATGTTAAATAGATAATAACTGCATATATTAGGGGTGGTAAAATTAATGCTAAAAGCAATATTACATTAAAACCTAATACCATTTTTTTATTTTAAAATACTGTTAATAAATTGTGGACTTTCTAAAAATCCACCACCATATCCAGTTGTAGAAGACCATTTTAAAACACCTGATTTATCTAAATCAATAACCTTATAATAATCATTAAAGTGTGAATCTTCCCCATCCCAAGCTATATCATTAATTAAGTCAAAGTAAATGTTTTCTTCAGGTAAGTAATTCCAAGCGTGAACAATTGGTATCATTGCTTGAACATAACCCTCTATATAATGGACACCTGGGACATACATTGCTGTATTATAAGCCGTATCAAAACAACCTTTCTTTTGGCAAAAGTCACCAAATCTTCTCATTTTTTTTACAAACCTATCTATCTTTTCTTCTAACTCTTCATTAGAACGATAACTAACAACAGGAACTTTTTCTAAATTATCTAGAATCCATTGATAATACTTTTTTTGGTTACCTGAAGTGATACTAGCAATCGACTGTAGATAATTTTCTACCCCCGATTCTTTTATTAACTCCTCCCGTATAATTCTTTTTAAATTCATTCTTCAAATTTACGTAACCATAAGGCGTTATGCCAATTTTTAATTTGCATATTATTTTTAGGGCCTATCCAAGGTCTTTCCATATCACTACCCCAAACATGTTGGAAATCCATGTGTCCACCAGTAATATCTTCTATAGTGAATACATCACCTTTATGTGTTACTACTTTGGTACCTAAAGGGACATTTTCTATTGGGTAATTATTTTTACCTCCAATCTTAACAGTGGGTGTCATTCTTACCCAATCAAAATTATCTGATTCACCTTGTTCCCAAATTTCTTTTCTTTCGTCATCATCAAAAGTATCATCGGTATAAACCAAATTTTTAGGGTTAACTTCTACACCATTTTTATCATATAAAGTATAATTACCCCCTTTAACCCTATAAATGAATGTATCACACGACATTGAACTAAAATCATAATCATCAGAATGGTCATCCCACCAAGAGTAATAAATTCTAGCACTATCCTTATACTCTCTATCCATAGAAACTTTAACTATCTTATATTTCCTTAGTGAAACAGGTGATTTAATATTGCCATTATCATAATAAAAATAATAGCCATCAGCAAGGTCTTCAGGTTTTATTGGGTTTGTTTCTCTTGCCCAATCAAATCCATCCATTTCTTCCCTTATGATTCTTTTTAGATTCATATTAATAAATATCTATTGTAAATAAAAAACCCCCACATCTCTGTGAGGGTCTTTGGGGCCGAATGGATTAAATATCTTTCGGGAATCCACCACCTTGTTTTTCTAAACAAGGAAACAATTTGGTGGAGGCGGAGGGGTTCGAACCCTCGTCCTGCATTACGTTACTAACGTCTTCTACATGTTTAGGATTGAGTTTTCTAACTCACCAAAATATTTGAGTTTTATAACAATGCTCAACGACATTGATAGTAGTTCGACTTGGCTACTATGCCATACTAAGTCTGTTTCCGAAAGTTTGACATCACAAAACCTAATATCGGAGTCTTAGTTGTGACGGGTAGTTAGTCCTAATCTAATTAGGCTACTACAGCTGCACCTTCAGTCGCAAAGTGACCTACGGTAGCGTTTTCTAAAATGTTGCCATTTAAGAGTTGTAATACACAGATTTACGTGATAGTATCATTTCACGACATGCTTACCCATTACCAATCGATAACCAGTCAAAGCCTAAACGCCCCCATATCTTACTCCAAATCCATTTCAGGAATTGGCGTTCCCACAGGGTAAGGGAAACCTTCTTTTGCTGCAGTCACAGAAGTCCATCCATTTCTTACGTGAATAGCCTTTCTTAATGGTACAGCTGCTTCGTTAATAGGTCCGTAACATTTAGCTAATACAATACCTGTTTCTGTTGTATCGAAGATGACACCTGGCATTGCAAACATGTTACTCATACTCGTACTGTCATGGTCTGTATTTATAACAAACTTTCTATTAACAGGGTTCATCCACTCCCACTCTTTTGTTTCTGGGTTAAACTGAGGAACCGTATCATTGGCGTCAAAGAACCAAAAGAATGAATATACTGTATTTTCAGTACCATCAGGAGTCTGAGGACTTTCTTTTACATTAAACTCACCCCAAGTCCCACCTTCACCATACATGGCTAAATTAGAGATAGATGGTCCATCTAATACAGGACAGATAGCACACCCTTCTTTAAATTCACGTCCTTGGATTTTAATCATTTTTCCTGTTGGTACTGCTCCAGATGCACCACAGAATGCAAATTTACCTTTATGTATTTGTAATACTTTTTCTACTTGAACCTCTTCATCGGGTTGTATTTGTTTTACAAAGTGGGTTATCCCTAATACTAAACAAATAGTAAATGCTACATAAAACAAAACTTTAACTACTTTTTTCATTTTTTAATTTTAATTATTTGTGTTATTTCATATTAAATATTAGAGTGAGCCCAAATTACTAGCTTTTCTTTGTATTTGAATCATTTCTGTTTTTAACTTTTTAATTCTTTCTTGGTCTTCCCTAGTTTGGTCAATTTTGTTTTGTAGATTAGATACTTCAGTCGCCTTTTTATCATGTTCTCTTAACAACTCATCGTAATATCTACCTTTTTCTTCATTTGTCATAATCTTTATTTTTTTTATAATTATAATATATAAAGTAATATTGTCAATGGCTTTAAGAAAAAAGAAAAATAAAGGATTTAAACTCTACGAAACAACTGAAAGACAGATTTATCAGATAATGCCTAAACTTAAAAAAAGAAGTTTAAGTTCAATCAAAGATAAAGACAAAAGGTTATATTATTTAAGGGTTTGGTTAGTAACAGAAATGCAACCTTTACATAAATTAAGAAACTATAGTAAGAGGTGTTGGGACAAGGCTAGTTGTTATGAATTAGACCATATATTAAGCATTGCCCATAGTTATTTAGAAAAGATACCACCACACCTTGTTGGTAGTATGGATAACTTAAGATTTATACCAAAAAAAGAGAATAGAGATAAAAGTTTTAAGTTAACTGAAGAATCTCATAAAGTTTTAAGGAAATTTAAGAGAAAACAAGATATTTATAAAAAAAAGAAGTAAAATGGAATTTAATTTAAATCAAATTTTGGAGTCTACCGTATTATTGGAGGGTAGAAGAGAGGACGCGATTAAAAAATATGGTGAAGAACATGAAAAATTAATCAATGCTTTATCACAAGCTGACCCATCAGGGAATAACAAATACTTAGATTGGATGGTTAAAACCGCTTTAGGCCAAAACCAAGATGTACAAATACCTTCTACAGATTTAATACTTAGGGTAGTTGAGGGTTTCCACAAACAATTAGCTAGGATTAAAAATAAAGATATCAATTCTTATAAGAAGATAATGGATTTAAAAGCTGCTGTTGATGAAGCTGAAAAAGCAGCAGAAGAAAAAAAGATAGCTAAACAAGCAAAAAAAGTTTTTGATAGTAATGAAGCTGTAATTTACGCTCCCTTTACTGTTCAAGCTTCTTGTAAGTATGGAGCCGGTTCTCAATGGTGTATCGCAGGAACAAGTGGAACTAATAATACTAACCCACATTTTGATGATTATAGTAAACACTCTAATTTTTATTTCTTTATCAACAAAAATATGAATGCTAGAAATAACCCAAGGGATTACAAATACGCGTTACAATGGAGATTTGATGGGAGAGGTAATAGAGAGATGACATGGTGGGACGCACAGGATAATTCACATTCTAACCCACCTTCTTGGGTAACAGACGATATGATGAGAGCGGTAGAAGCTTTTGACCCAAAACATAAAGTGATGAAATTAGGGGCACAAGCTAAAGCTTTCTTAGAAAACCCTAACATTAATGATTACAATAAATTTAGGGATGTTATAAAACCTGAAGAAAAAGTGATGGTCATTAATAAAATCATTTCAAATAGTAATTTAAATTCTTCTACATTTGCAACCTTAGCACCAGATTTAACAGATGAACAAAAATCAGAGTTCATAACCAATTATGTCAAAGGTAAAGTTAATGTTTCTGATTATAAAAGAATGAAAGACCATTTAAATACCAACTTAAAAATAACATTAGTAACTTATAACCCAACTATCTTAAATAACTATGATGTTATGAATGAAATGAATGGTGAGTTTACTGACGATGAAAAATATAATTTATCAAAAGTTGTTGACGCAAAACAAATTAATAACACAGATAGTAAAGTTTTATTTAGAAAATGGTCAATGACTCCTGAAGAAAGAGAAAGACATGGAGCAACTTCTTTTTATGTTTACTTATCTACACCAGACGACTATGTTAATTCATTAGTTAAAGTAGACCCACTTGACCCCGAATCTTATAGAACTATTAATATGATGAAATTAAGAAAACAAGTTCAACCTGATACTAATATGCATGGTGTTAAAACTGACGCTGGTTTATTAGATGAATATGTTGGTAAAAATTCTGAGTCAATGCCTGAAGACATTATAGATATGTTAAAAGAAAAGTCTACTAAAATTTAATGGAAAGTTTAGAAAGATATAAAAAACTATCACAAAACATAATCTCTAAAATTAATAATAAATTTTCAATGGTTACCTTTTTAACTATAGATGAAATTATTAGAGATGAGGTAGACCTACGTTCTATTTGGTGGGAATTATCTAAAATGGGTGATAACCTTAATGCTGAACATAAAATAGTTCAACAACAATTAGAGAAACTATCAGAAGAAGATTATGATGACTGGGGTTATGAAATAGAAGATGAGATTGACGATATAAGACATATAATAGATTGGAAGATTATGTCTTTACAAGAATTAATAGATACTCTAGAAAAAATAGTTTCATTAGAAGAAGAACAAGAAATACTCAAACACTTTAAAGATATCAAACCAATGGAGATATAAAAAAAGTGGGGACCGAAGTCCCCTTTTTTTTTGCTAACAATAACCTTGTATTAAACTATATCATAACAAGGGACGAAATTACTTTGTTAACATAAATTAAATATGTCCATAACTATAGAAAGTTATTCGTAATAAGTAAATTCTATTGTAGCAGTTTCTGATTGTGTGTTGTTAATACCACCCTCATCTATTATAACCGTACCGTAAGGGCCATAACATTCACGATAAGAAACCAAAATACCATCAATATAAACATTTAATCGAAAATGATATTCCTCACCTGTAGGTGAAACCCCAAAAGTAACCTTATCACCATCTTTAAGTGCCCAATACTCATAATCCCAAACATAGCCTGTGGTTACATCTGAAGCTGAAAAGCTAGGTGTATCATCTGGATAATGTGGTTCAACGGTAATAGCAAAATAGTCAGCAAAACAATTACTACAATCTTGAATAAAAACCACCTCAAACTTTATTCTGTGGTAAGTTTCTTTTTGACAAGAGCTTAAACCAAAAAAGGTAAACAGAATAAGAACTAAATATAAGAATTTCTTTAACATATTATTTATTTTTATTTATACAAATATAAGTATATTTTATTGGTTGGCAAAATATTTATTAAAAAGAATGAGAAATTTAATTAAAAAAATATTAAAAGAGTCCGATGATTTACAATGGATAAGAGACGTTGAGGTTGATGTAGCATTAACACCTGCTCAAATTAAAATGAGGTACGATGTTTTTCCATTAAAATTGGTAGGACCAAACATGCCAGGATTTATAGATATTCATTGGGAAGGTGGAAAATTAATATTATATGTTGACCATTGGGAAGATTTTGCTGAATTATTTGTGGATAATGATTCTTCACAATATGGGTATATGACCAAATGGTTAGCAGAAAAAGTTTTAGCTGAAGATATTCATTGGGAACCTTATTCTGATGTTGTTTATGATTGGGAAGAACAAGTTTGGGACCTTGTTGAGTCTAACTCTGAATTATTGTCTTATGTTGTTGAACATTTAAAGGATAATTATGTGGGTGAGGTTGAGGAAACAATAACTTATGAAGGTGAAAATGTTCCTTTTGATGAAAAATTATTAAATCGCTTGGCATCACAAAATACAGCTCAATTAGGATTTATTATTGATGGTTATGATGAGTTTGGTGATTTAAAAACGGAATTAACTTGGGCATATGAAAGTGCTTACAATGTTGCAGCAAGAGATAATGTATGGAAAGCTGCTTATGGAGAGATACAAGATATATTCGGTAAAGGTGAATGGACTTCTTTCCAAAATGGTAGGGGTCAAACAAGACATATGTTAAAGTTTGATGTTACTGACTTGGTGATGGAAACTGTAGAAAAAGAAATAGATAATTGTCTTGAGGGTTGTAAAAAATATTTTGACCCTGATAACGAAAGACATTTTAACCCCGATGACCATGGAAGTGAGGCTGAGGCTTTTGAAGAGTATTGTGACGAATGTCATGATTTTCCTTTTACTGATTATGCTTATTTTTTAAAGTTTTATAGGGATTACTTATATGAATGGGATGAATTATTAAACCCTAGATTTGAGGAATACCCTGATGATGAGGATATTGCCGAATATTTTGCTGAAGATGTTTACGGAAGAATCTAAGGGTGATAAACGTAATCAATAAATCTATAACCTTCTTTTTCTTCTCTTTTAACTTCTTTCCAAGTTTTATTTAAAATAGGGAAATAAGCATCACCTTTAAACTCACCATCCACTTCTGTGACATAAATTTTATCAGCGTATCTAAGTCCTTCTTTATAAACTTGTTCTCCACCAATAATAAAAACTTCTTTATCACTTCCAGCTTTTCTTAAGGCTTTCTTTAAATCATTAGTAACTATACAACAATTAGTTTGATATGTTTTATCAGTGCTTAAGACAATATTGATTCTATTGGGTAAAGGTTTATACTCTTCAGGTAAGGACTCAAAAGTTTTTCTACCCATTATAACAGTTTTACCTGTTGTTAATTCTTTAAACCTTTTAAGGTCATTAGGAATGTGCCAAGGGATTCTACCTTTATCACCGATTACGTTGTGTTTTGATTTTGCTACTATTAAGGATATCATAATTTTTTCTATAAAAATAAATATTATTTTTGTAATAGAAAAGAAAAATCCCCTAAAATTAATTAGAGGATTTTTTTACAGTGAGGGGGGGACTTGAACCCCCCGATGAATCTTTTCGTGTTCCGACTCTTCATTCGGTAACCTTATTTTGTGAAACCAATCCTATCGTCACAGGACCGTGTATACTCTCCACCTCTCACTTAAAATAAAGATAGTAAGGTTAAATTAAAGAATCAACCCTTTTGTTGATAATTTTATCCTTTTTTGTTTGATTTTCTTGATTTTTTTCATTAATAGTCAAAAATTTTGAATCAAACCAAAAAGTTCTACCACTTTTATCTTTTATTTTTTCTTTTTTGGTGTAACATTGCATCCATTGTCTAAATGTTTGTTTATCGTTAAAATAAGGATTAGTCCATTGTGATAATTGGCCACCACCTAATTGATAAGCCTCCTCAACAACAGTGTCACATAAAGATAACATTTTATTATTTTTAATAGCCTCTCTAGCTGAAACAAATGGGTTTTGGTCTGCTCTATCTAAAATCTCCGCTCTAAGGTAATTACCCATTCCATTAAAATACTTTTGGTCTAACATTAACTCATAGATTGGTTTATCAAATATTTTTTTATCACTATTATCATATAGATTAGTAACAAAATCTTCCCATTCAGTTAACATACAAGGACCTCTATTGTCTGACCAAGTATCACTTTCTTTCCATCTAGAAAATCTTCTGAAATCAACCATACATAATCTACCACCCCAATCGGTATGAAAAATTAAATGAGCGTGTTTAGGTGTAGGACCTTCTTCAATAAAAAGCCAATTACCTGACATCCCCATACCCATAAGAATATTTTTAGATTCTTTTGTTGTAGTATCAGAAATTATTAACATTAATTCTTTACCACGACTCATAGCTGAAACCCTAAATCTTTTATAAGGTACTTCTATTTTTGGGTTTTTATTTTCTTTAGATTTTTCTACACCAATAAAAGTTTCTTTCTTATTAACATAATTGATGTACTCGGACATTATTTTTACTTCTGCTAATTCTGGCATATTACTTTAGATTAAAAAAATTAATAGTTTCATTATACAACCTTTTAACTTTTTTTATTTGGTTTTCATTGTATTTGTGTCTAGTTTCAACACCCACAACAATACAAGGTTCTAATTTACTATTATCAGTATAACCATCCTCACCTAACCAGTTAGAAACCTTAGTAACTTTAACGTATTTTTGTAAGTATTTGGGGAGTGTACTTTTAAAAAATTCAAAATCCTTTTGTACTTCTACATTGTCAAAACCATAAACGGTTAAATTTGTTACATCACTTATTTGGTAATCGTCTGTTAGGTTTTTATAACAATTATAAACTTTGTTACACCCTTCAGGTTGATTAAACTCAAAAGTAGTAGGTGTTTCATTCCCTTGACAATATATTCTAACTTTTTTCATATATACAAATATAGAAAAATATCGTTAGAAGGCAAAAAATAGATTAATTATTTTTTCTTTTTACAACTTGAACATCCACTCTTTTTTTTGGTAGAACCTGTTCTAAGATTTAATGCAGATAAATCTACACCATCCTTTTTAAAGGCTTTGGGTATTACTGATTTAAATAAATAAAATAAAACAACACCAGTATTTAAACCTACTACCCAACCAAAAACTGTCGGTGAATAAAATAAATTTATAATTGGTCTTATCATTGATACAACTAACCAAAAAACAAACGATAGTGCTAAAAAAGCGTATTTTAAATTTTCTAATCTTTTCATAATCACGAATTTATGGTATAATAATCATAATGTAAAGTTAATTCTAAATATTGTTGTTCATCGTTTTCTCCGATTTGGTGATAACCAATCTCAGTAGGAAAACAACCTCTTAAATCCCATCTTTCTATTTCTATTCCTGTAGGGTCTAAAGTCTTTATACAAATATTTTTTTTGGTCCGAGATTGTTGCCAATCCCACAGACTATTTTGTAACTCTATTTCTGAGACATTAATACCATCCCTAAACCTTATTCTTACGGGTTGTGGTACCATTCTTCCCATCATTGTTCGTGGTGGTAACCCTTCTTTGTTTCTCCACGGTAAATCTATTGTTTCAACCTGTGCTTGAGGTTTTTCTGCATCGACTTTAAGAAGACCTAAAACATCACCCATGGGTAATTCCATGATTCTTCTGAATGGTTGTGTGGGTTCATAAACCTCATGATTAAAAATACCTCTAGGGTGGTTACTTTGTGTAAATTCACTAAATTTTTTTATTCTTTTCTTAGGTTCCATTTAAATTAACTATAAACCTATTTTTTTAATTTATAAACCATATTTATTTAAAAATTGTTTGCTATGGAAAATGACGATGACTACGATGTATGGTTTCCTGACCAACCATTCTAAAAAGAAAAAACCCACTAAAAAGTGGGTTTTTTTTATTTATCTTTCTTGTTATCCTTTTCTAGACTTTGAATTAAATCCCTAATTTTTGCGGCATCTTCATAATTTTCATCTATGATAGCTTTCTTTAATTTACCCTCTAATAGTGTAAGGGTATCCATTTCTTGTGATTCTTGTTTAAAGTTAACCTTACCATTAAAAGGGTTATAATAAGAACTTCTACTGAATGAATTAAAAGAAGAAGAACCATCGGGTGATTGCCATGAACGTTTTTCCCATTCACCATCTTCATTTTCACCTCTTTCAAAATTAATAGAACTATTAATATCTTTTAATATATTTTTTAGTTCTTCATCACTCATAGGAGAAATACCAAAAAAAGGATTATTCATAAAGTTATTATTATTGTTGTAACTTTTTTTCATAAAACTCTCTAGTCCTGATTGATACATATTAAGGAATCTCATGAATTCTTTTCTGAATTCTTCGTCATCCATACCGTTAAAATTAAAATTTTTCATATATTTTTTTCTTTATCAATAAATATAAAGATTTCTCATTATTTTGTAAAGCATAAAAAAAACCCACCTTTCGATGGGTTTGTGGTATCTAAGGAAGGAGTCGAACCTTCACGAACTTTCGTTCATACACTTTTTAATTACTCAGCTGGATTTTTCTGTTTATTCATATCATATTAATTTGTTTCAACCAACGCGTTAGTAATCTTTTAGGTTTATAAATTATTTGTATAAGTTTACCCTAGAGTAACTAATTTATGTAAGCGTCTACCAATTCCGCCACTCAGATATGTAGTACGGAAGGGAGGAGTCGAACCTCCAAGGACTACTACTTATCGCTCAAAGAGAGATTTGTTTCATCCACAACCCCAAGTGTTGCGTGTTTACCACGTTCCGAAGAACTATTTCACCACTTCCGTATATTATGTGTTTCAAAGAACTGATACAAATATAAAAACTTTTTTTGAATCTGACAAATTTTTTTTAAAAAGTTTTTGGTTGTTTAAACATTCCAAAAAAACCAAACCCTGGTTTTACATTTAAATTATCAAAATTTTTATTTTTATGATAGATTTTTTGCCAATATTCTTCACCTTCATTAGATTCACCAACAATAAAAGAACCAAAGATAAATACAAAATAATTTTTGTAATCTCTAGTCATCGCATCTTCAAAATCAACAAAATCATCAAAATCTCCCTTTTCAAAGTTTTTAATCCATTTTGTTTTTTCTTCTTCTGTGAACCAATTAAAGTATTCTTTACCTGTCATAAAACAAATATAATAAATTTATTCCTTTTTACCAACTACTTTACCAATTTGTCTAAATAATTCTTCTGCTCTTTTTGGATTTTGTTCTCCATTTAAATATTGTTGTAAAAATTGGACGATTTGTTTTTCTTTGTCTCTGTTTAGTTTTGATTTATAATCAAATACGTCATAGATATTCATATAATAATGACCACCAACATTAACAGAATCTTTTAAGATTTGATTTTGGTTTCTTACTGACATATCTTTAGCCCCTTTTGCTTTACTAGGGTCCCAAGTAGTGAAAGCTTCAATATCGGCATTAACAAGGTTCATACCACCTTCACCATTACCAGGTCGATAAATACCTTTTTCCCAATTAGATTCTTGTTTTAAGAATATGTTTTTGATTTCTTCGGGTGACTTACCAATTTTTTCAGATAACTCTTTTATGAACCTTGAATTTGGGCTTATGTAGTTTTGTTTTAATGTATTCCATTCTTTTTCACCAGGTACAACAACATCTAAATCACCAATAGTGAGTTCAAAATTAGGGTCATATTCGTGTAATACATTTAATAAGGTGGGGTGTTTAAATAATCTAGCCGAACCTGAAATAAAATATTTACTTTTTCTGTTTGGCTTGATTCCAAAGGCTTTAAAAATAAAAAGATTTGCTATTTCTAACAATTCATTTAATTTAGAATCACCTTCTTCTTGGAATAGGGTTGTTTGTAATATCTCCTCCAGCTTATTCCAAGCTTCAGCAAACATCATATCCTCATATACTTCAAACAGTTTCATCAATAATAAATATCTTACTGAATACTATTCTTCAAATGTTCTTTTAGATTTTCATTTCCTTTGATACAAGGTGGGTCATAAGCACAATGTCTACAACCTGAACCACAACATTTTCCACGTTTTTTTAAATATCTTTCTGTTAAGATTACTCTACCATCTTCTAGATAGTAATCTTTCTTTTCTTCAAATTCCATAAATTAATTTTTTATAACCCAACAAATTGTTTCCAATCAGAATTAAGATTATTTATTTTTTCAATAAAATATAAGTAAGTGGGTCTAAAAGGTTGGTGACTCATTTTTAAATCATACTCTAATAAAAAATCATCAACTATTTTATCACCTTTTTTAACATTACAACTACCACAACAAGTAACTAGATTTTTCCAAGTGTTAGCTCCATTTTTACATTTTGGCACTACATGGTCTAAAGTTAAGTTATTTTTTGAACCGCAGTAAATACATTTATGTCCATCTCTTCGGTATATATTTTGTCTATTTAGATTAATTTTTCTAAATGGAAGTGTAATATATCTTAGTAAGCGTATAACCGTTGGTCTTCTATAATTTTTTCTTTCCGTTTTTATGGGATTTTCTTCTTCGTGTGTGACTATTTCTGCTTTACCCTTAAATACTAATTTAAATCCCCGTTGTATTGTTGTTATATTGATTGGGCTATAGTCCATATTGAGTACTAATACTTTCATAAGACTTTTTTTTATATAAATATTTAGTTATGATATATTACGTTACTTTGTGTTGTATAAACTGTAACGTCATCGAAGTAATAAACTTCATCGTTTGCTTGATTTCCTAATAAAACACGTATTTTAAGTATATTTCCTGTTCCGACATAGATACAATCGGTACTAAAAAAACCACTAGCGGCTCCACATATTGTTATAAAAGGTATCCAAGGACCACCATCTATCTGATAAGAGGCTTCTAATAAGTCTCCACCTGAACCACATGCTGCACACTCAACATTTCCTTGTACTCTCGTACTCATAGAAATATAAATCTTAGTATACCCTACAATTGAAATGTCTTCTGATAACCATAAATTATCTGCTTCACCTTGTCCCCCCGAACAACAGGTTAAACCTTCAATATCCTCACACCTAAATTCTCCGTTAAATGTTCCCCAATAGTTATCGGCTACAGTTCCAGGTGGACCATCTGCATCACAATTATTCGCGTTGGTAGTCCATTTAACCGCATTTTGAGTACCGTTAGGGTAAGGACTAAAATCCTCAACCCAAATCACCTGTGAGTTAACTAAGTGGGGTAATAATATTGTGAAATATAATAAGATATTTTTCATATCTTAATAATAAAAAAAATTATTAATCTTTTCTAATATTTTCTAAAAGTTTTTTAACCTCTTCTTTTGACGCAATGTGTGCACCATAATACCTATCATATCTACCTAAAGTATTATACATATGAATCTGAATTTCTCCGTCTTCTAAGAAATCGATATCAAAAGATAGTGTAGCAGTTTGTCCCGCTCTACCACGAACCCAAAAATGAACCCTAGAACCTGTTTTAGTCCAAGATTCTATTTCTCCTTCATAATATTCAAATTTCCCTCTAGTTCTACTAGATAAAACAAAATATTCTTCGCTGACTATCTGAATATAATTCAAATCACCATCTGTTTTCCAATGTGTAGCACCTCTGGGTTGCCATGTCTCATCAAGCATATAAACTGTAGATGTTTTTATATTTTCCTTCCCTATTTTTGGTTGTGAGAAAGAAAGGGTTAAATTCAATGTTAAGAGTAAAAGTAATAAGTGTTTCATTTTTTTTATTTTAATAATGTTACGTGTCCATGTGATTCCAGCATCTCTGTTGAATATAATTTTTTATGATACATTAGCCAAACATAGACACCATCTTGACATAATTTATCTTTGTAACGACCATCCCATCTTTCGGTAGGATTTTCTGATTCCCATACAGTTCCACCCCATCTGTTAAAGACATACATTTTATATGCTGAATTATCCCAATCACCACTGAATACAGGTCCCCAATCATCGTTAATACCATCATTGTTGACTGTAAAACAATTAGGGATATATACAGCATCAAAGGAACATTCATCCACATCAACCATAAGAGATACAGTGTTACCTTCACAACCTGCATCACTAACAACTGAGACTGATATATTATACATACCATAAGGTACGTTTAACCAATTAACTGTTATTTGTTCAGTTCCTTGACCACCTTCAATTATACCACCTTGTACTACCCAAGTATATTGACTAGGTACACCAGCGTCTACCCAATATTCTTGTAGATACTCCTGATTTTCGGTACAAACCTCAATTTGTTGTAACTGAGAGAATGTACCGAAAGACAAGAATAAAAATAATACAAATAATAATTGTTTCATTAGTTATGTTGTATTGGTCCTAAGTTTGGTGCGGCATTTACATCTACTGTCATTACAATAGAACACCCATTAACCGTATAAGTTAAGTTGAATGAACCTGCACCTGATGTTGTGGGACAGAACTCATAGACACCACCGTTAAGTACTACACCTGTACCTGACCATACACCACCCGCTGGTGTTCCTGTCAGAGCGACACAAGGGTCACCTTCACAGAAAGGTCCTATTGGTGTTACAGTTGGTACTAAAATGAATACGTCAAGAGTAACAGTATCGGTACAACCTGCTGCATTAGTTTCAATAACTGTAACTGCTCCAGCAAATAAACCACCCGTGTTACCCCAATCAACAGTGATAGCATCTGTTCCTTGTCCTGATGTGATAGTTCCTCCACCACCATTTACTGTCCAATCATAAGTAGAACCCGCAGTTGGTGTAACCCAATATTGTTCACCTACCGCACCAACACAAACAGTGTCGGGGTTAACTTGTGAGAATAAATTTAGTGTGAAGAATGTCATCATCACAAAAAGAGAGAATAGTTTTTTCATTTTTTCTTGTTTTGTTTTTTTTTTATTATTTGTTATTATTAATTATGCCATATACCTTGTGTAATGGCTTGGCCACCGGCCAATATTGTTACGTCTATTGATGTTGCGCATCCGTCATTATCAATAACTGAAATTGTATAAGTCCCAGGAGCTAATCCCGACATTGAGTCACTCCCATTAATATTGTTTGATGTTTGTATAGTATTCCCACTAGGGTCAAACCAAGTATAGTCAAATGGTGCTGAACCTTGTCCAGTAACTGTGATTGTACCATTTTCTGCCCCTAAACATATTTCATCGGTATGAGACTCTGTAGGTGGTGGACAACAAGTTAAACTTGCAGAGAATGCAAACACAGGGTCGTTTTGACAAGCTATATTAGTCCAACTACCTGTTTCACCATCCGCATAAGTTTCTACAAATACACTTAAGTCGTCACCTGTTTGTCCAGGTGGACAATCTGTAACCGTTGCTTCCCAACAGAATTCCCAATTAACATTTCCATCACAATTATCTCCGTAATTATTTGATGGGTCACCATCAGGATTGTTAAAAAGGTCTCCATCAAAAAAGAAACCTGTTTCATTACCATTTGGTGTCGCAACACCCGTAAACCAATCCCATACACCAGGTCCACCATCACAAGTATTTGGTGCTGATGTCGGTGTAATATTAGTCCACCCACTTCCCATCATAGGAACCACACCATGAAACCAATTTGAATTTTCCTGTGACCATTCAGTTATGGTAAAACAAAATGTTACCACAGTTCCTGCTTGATATACCCCATTTGTTGGTAAAGGTGATACTACCATATTAGAAGTTAATAAACAATCATCACAACTATTATTGTTTTGAAGTATTAAGTCAAATACCCCTTGGTCATTTACGTTACCCCCACTGATTTGAATATAATAAGTTTGTCCAGGTGTTACTTGTGTGATGGTAGTGGTTAAATTACCACCATTCCCAATATCACAACCAGCACCAATTAGAGCACCACAGTTACCCGTCCACACCCCAATGTTAGGTTGATTAATACCACCTGTGATTGTAATATCTAATGAATTCCCTGTAGGTACAAATGAGTACCAAACATCTGTAGCTGGTGAAGCCATATTTTGCCCCCCACCCTGACAGTTAGTTAATGTTGTATAAGGATTTTCTGTTTGTGAGTTAACGTTTGTGAGGTTGTTAAATGTGGCTGGTGCACCTTGACCATTATTGTTAGGTCCATTACCACAATTTGCGGGTACAGGTAAATTTCCTAAAGATATTGCGTTAGAACAATCGTCATTTGAAACCTGACCATTTACCCCGATTACTATAAATAGTAACACTATAAATGTTAAAAAACGTCTCATTAATTATAAATATCATTATAATCGATGAACTTGTAAACGATTACGTTTAATTATTGTAAAACAAAGTTGATTGGCATATTTACGCGAGTTCTAACAGGTTTACCATTTAATATACCAGGTTTCCATTTAGGTGATTTCTTTATAACTCTAACCGCTTCTCTATCTATAACACTAGAAACACCTCTTAAAACTTCTACCTCATTTATAGAGCCATCCAATTCAATAACAAAAGATAAATAAACTTTTCCTTGTTCGTTAAATTCTATTGCCATTTCAGGGTATCTTAATTCATTTAATAAAAAATCTTTCCACGCTGCAAGACCACCTATAAACCCAGCTTCAACATCAGGGAAATTAGTCGCTTCACCGATTGGAAGAACTGGTACGTCATTGTTTGTAATTAAAGTAGAATCACCTTCTTCCACTACATCACTCTCTTCTACAATTTCTTCATTAAGGTCTTCTTCTATATTTTCCTCTATTTTAACTTCTTGTGTTAAATCTATAACCTTTTCTTTTTTTGGTTTTGGTTTTGTTTGAACCTGTGGTTGTACCACTTCTTTTGGTTTTTCTTCGGCTAGAAATATTGTAGAATTATAATCTATAGATTTACTTTTATTGGGTATTTCTTTTGTTACCCCATAAGAAAATGTGGCCAAAACAATGCCTAACACAAAATTAAGACCCATCAAGGTATGACTAGTCTTTAATTTTTCACTAACAATTTTTGGATTTTTTTTACTTTTCATAGTTGTATTTTTAATTGTTTACAACTATGTTGTGATTTGGTTCATTTTATTTTTGAGGTACCGTTTGGATTCGAACCAAAGTAGATGATTTTGCAGACCATCGCCTAACCACTCGGCCACAGTACCTTATTGTACACCCAATAGGAGTCGAACCTATAACCCTCGCCTTAGAAGGGCGATGCTCTATCCAATTGAGCTATGGGTGCAAAATAGTTAGGTAGAGTTCTGGTTTAGACTTTTTAAGCTTCCACACTTTCCTGTCTACTTATGTTTAAACTCTTTTGAAGCAAATGTTAATAAGACTCGGTGTACAACACCAGCTCTTACCTAACTTGTACTCGGAGAGGGAATCGAACCCTCACTCCACAAATGGGAACAAGATTTTAAGTCTTGCGTGTCTACCTATTCCACCATCCAAGTAAATAAAAGACAAGGTTCTTTTTTAAAGTCACATAGTTCCAGATATCATTGTGTGACTCCTTATCTTTTGTTTAACAAATATAAAAATTCTATTTTAATTTTCCAAGACCGAAAGACATTTTTTATAAAGTTCTTGATTACCCCTATTCATATATTTTAATATTTGTTCTTTTTCACCAATATAAACTTTAGCGAATTTAGGGTCGTTCTTTAAAATGTCTTTACTATTATCTAAAAGGTCGGCGTATTTAATGGTTTGAGCTTTGGGTGATATTTTACCCATTCTCATTGCTTCCATTTCTTTTCTTCCTTTTCTATTTATATCAGGATAATCTTCGTGGGTATAAACATCAGTTAATTCTTTAACTAATTTAATCACTTCCATAGCCTCACTTGTATCTGTAATTGACATTAAGTGGTGAAATAAATCTTGAGCGTCTGTATCAGTATCTTCTAAAACATCATGAAGAAGTGCGGCCATAATCATGGAATCATCTCCACCATGTTCTTTAACTATATCGGCAACTCTAAAAGTATGGGTAACATAAGGGTCACCAGTATACTTTCTTTTTTGTTCACCATGCAGTTTTGTGGCTAAATCCTTAACCTTTTCAATTTTATCCATTTTTATTTATAAATATGATTTTCTTTTTAATTGGTAGGCTTTTCTGCGATTAACTGAAGACCTAATATAAAAAGTGGTTGAAATACAAGAAGTTAATATTGCTGTAAAAACCATACCTTGTATCATTTGTGGGTTATCAGAATAATAACCATAACCAACACTACTAATCAAACCACCCATTACACCAACCCAAGTTGCTGTATTTCTTTGGTCATAAGATTTTTGTAAATAAAAATTATATTGTTGTTGGTAATTATCTACAACAACTTTTTGGGTATCGTTGGTTGTCATATTTTCCACCAAATAACTAGTGTTGGTTTGTGAAAAAGAAAAACTAAAACTTAGAATAAAAAGTAATACCCCTAAACAACTCTTCTTCCAAGACTTGTCTTTTCTAGAATATTTCTTCTTGTTACGATAAACATTTGGTCTCGTAGCCATTTTTACTTCCTGATATGTAACTTGTATGGTTTTCATTATCCTAATCTTATTCCTGTTAATTTTCTAATTCTTCTTTTAAATCGAATACGCATATAACGGTCAACGACCTTTGAGATTTGTTTTTCTCTGTCTTTTAACCTTTTAATTTCTATGTCTGTAATTTCTGATTCCATCGAATCCATAAATATAAGACATTTTTATTAAAAAACAAATAAAATAATTAATTAATAATAATTTAATTTTGGAATTGTTTGAAAGCTTGTTCTACCTGTTCTATATCTTCGTATAACTCACATTCTCTATTATAAGTAAAACCAAGGTCTAACCAATCATTAATATCTCTTTCATCAACCTCATAAGGCCAATAACCAAGACTTAACGCGTTTGGTCCAAATCCTCCTATGATTTCGTCTGCCGTCCAGTCCCGGTCTTTTTCAACAAAAAATGAAACGGATAACACTGCTTCACCGTAATCTTCACCATCTTCTGAAAGCCCCTCTAGTTCATCTCTCCTATCTTCTAAACCCTGATGTAAGTTATATCTATCAGTTGTAGAAGGAAAACCGTTATAATTATCTATAATATCAACAATTCTATCTATTTCATCGTGGTCATATATTTTAACAATTCCTTGTGGGTGACCATTATAGTTGGCGTGTTCTTTTGTATCTCCCAACCATTCCCAATCAGATTCATTAAGTCTTTTTGATTCTTCTAAACGTAATCTACCGATTTCTTCATCAATTTCTCTAACCCCTTTGAACATAACGATTTCTTCTAGTTCTCTTTGTGGTATTATATTATTATATACAGTATATGATATTACTTCAGTAGCTCCCTCATAATCAGTAACATCCAGATGAGCATTTATAGGGGGTTCTGCTAGAACTAAATAACCAATCTCATGACTCCACATTTTATCGGCTTTATCTTTGGGTATTTTTATAAAATATGAATATTCATCATCACATTCACCGATATCATTAAAGCCACGACAAGCAATAATCTCAAAATATTTGTATTCTTGGCCGAAATCCTCAGTTCCAGGTATTTCTTTGGTCCAATCCCAATCAGATTCATTAATATTTTCTTCTTCGTCAACAAATTCTATATCCATTTCGTCTGCTTCCTCCATATCTTCTTCACTAATTTCTCTAACGCCTTCAAAAGCAACTATTTCCTCTAATTCGTGTCTGGATATCAATTGATTTTCTATCACATATTCAATAACACCCATACCACCATCATAAGGTCCACCAAAATAACCAATCCAACCACCCCATACTTCATCAGCTTCGTGTTTGGGTATTTTTACAAAATGTGAATATTCATCATCACATTCTTCTGTTTCATAATCAAAACCATAACAAGCCACAACCTCAAAGTATCTGTATTTTTCGCCATACTCCTTTGTACCAGGTATTTCTTTGGCCCAATCCCATTCACCCTCAGATTCATAAACTAATTTCATCTGAGGAAAAACTTCATACAAAATATCCCAATGGTTCTCTAAACCATCCTGATAATTACCAGAAGTATTTAAAGCGAAATATCTCCCGTCTCTTTTTCTTTTAAAAATATATAAATCGTCCCAACTACCATACTCTAAATTATAATCATCTGTTTTGCGGTCAATAAATTCCCACGAATCACAACCCATTTCTAATTCTTCTAATACCTCATAATTACCGACCCATGGGTCTTCTATCCATTTACCATGTTCTTTCCAATCCCCTTCCAGCCAATTATCTTCTCCTTCTTGTCTCCATGTTGGTGGTGTATATAAATCATAATACTCGTCTGTTGGTTCGTATTGTTCTGTATCGTATAATGCTTTTAATAATCCATATGACCCATCCTCCATAAAATCCATTAAAAAATCTTTTAAGTCAATCTTAGTTCTTTCATTAATAGAAGGTACTGTTTCAGGAATATTTTTAATCCAATTTAAGTCTTCGGATTCATTTAAGTTTCTAAAATCACTTACCTCATCTCTGTGATACCATCCTTCATGTTCTTCAGACCATCTGTAACCATAATTGATTGCTAATTCTGCCATGGTCATTTCTGTCATGTTAGTTGTATCATGACCTAATTGGTCTAAGGTGTAATACATATCATCATCACTTCTAAAAAATACATCTGGGGATGCGATTAAAGGGTCAGGTTTAACATCCTTAACCCATTTAAGGGGGTTTTCTTCGGATTCATTCATATCTCCACCACCAGAACCTCCAGAGTCACCTTGTTTCCAATAAGACCTTTCAGGGTTTGGTGCCCAATCTTCGTCATTTGACCAAGTGGGGTCTGCTTCAAAACTTTTATCTTTCTCATCAAAAGGAACATCTTTATCGGTCCATTCCAAAGATTCTTCTAATTCTTCTTCATCACCAATTATAGTAAGATAATCTAAAATTTCTTGTCCATTAACATAAATAGACTTTGAGATGTCTGCATAAGGATTATCTATTTCATAATCTTCTTCGTAACTACTATTCGAATAACATATTAAATTTTCTTCAGGTTCATAATCAGTTTCATCAGAACCACAATGAATAATAAGCCCTTTAGTAAGACCCCTAGCTGTATCATCTAGTTCACCACCACCAAACTCCCTAAAATTTGGGACAGTTTTTTTAATATAGTCTACAATTTTTTCTCTACCTTCTATGTCTATTTTAGAGACATCAACCCAATACTCTTTCTCATTAAAATTAAAATCTACTTTAACTGGTTGGGTATCTTTTATCCAATCCATATCATCTAAAGATTCTCTTATTTTACCTCTTAAATCCATCCGCTCACTATCTTCAGAATCATCACCAACTTCTTTTTTTCTTGAACGTAATTTAATTTTCATTACGTTAATCATTTTGTCAAAATAAATAAATTCAGGTGATGTTTCCCTAATTTTATGTTTTTTGTTGAAGTTGTTTATGTATTTAACGGCTGAAACTAATTGTTCTAAATTTTTTGCTGAGAATAAAACATCTTTCGTTCTTTCAAAATCATGTGACTTATCGTCCCTCTCATCTGATGAGTTAAAAAAGTTGTCAATTGTGGATGACTCTCTTAATCTACGAAAGAAATTTTTTGGCATGTTAAATTCTTTCTTAATAAATATCCTAAAATTTGATTAAATAAATGTGTGTGATTTAATTTCTGAATTAATTCCAATAACCCCCTCAAAAATATTATCATATGACCAAGAACCGTCTTTATAAACTACAGGTTCTTCTATTGGCCCATAGTTGTAATCTAAGTACATTAATCTACCTTGTGGTGCCTCCATAGGTTGTACTGCTACCAAATCTTGAGCTAGAGTATTAGCTCTAATATGTTGTATAACTTCTCTATTTATTTCTTGGGCAATTTCTTCAGTTAAAAGTCTTGTTAATTCATCCTCAACATCAATATTATCATAATATGGTTCAGGTGTCCATGTCGCACGTATTCTTCTTTCACCTGCAGTAACCTCTACAGAATTTAAATCAAGGTTGAATGGCTTTAACCAAGGAGATTCAAAACAAAAACTGGGTATACTTTTATTCGGCCTCAACTGTGACGATATCATAAAAACTGTTATTCACAACTCTTTGTGCGTATCGACTCATAAGACTTCTTTTAGGTTTAAATTCTGATGAGTCTTCAATTCGTGGGATGTAGGGCGCAAAAATATACCCTGGTTCTAAAAAGTTTTGAGTTTTATAACATAAAGGATTACCATCCTCATCGAAAAACTTAAGTTTCCCTAACCCACCTAAAAATGAATGATTATATATTTTTTTATTCGGAATCATTAACTATTTCACCCTCTTGATTTAACTTTGTTATTTTACCATTTCTATTAATAATGGTTACACCAAAGTTAGTGGGGGTAGCAAAATAGTCAAGCTTTTTGTATTTAGGATATTTTGAACTTTTGGAAACTTGGTCCTCTGTGTTTTTAACTTGGACCAAATAAATTTTTCCTTTATATTCCATAATTAAATCGGTTCCAAAAATCATATCAATAAAATCTCCGTGACCACCTGAATATAAAGTTTTCATTCCAAACTTCTCTAAAACCTTTTTAACATCTTCTTCTGCCTTTTCACCTCTATCAGATAAAACTTTAGTATTTCTTACAAACTCTCTGTAATCATCTAATTTAAAATATTTGTCTAAGACAGCAAGAAGTTGGTCTTTGATTGACATAAGGTATTTTTGTAGTCCTAATCTATTTTTATTAGATAATTTGTTAGCAACATTACCTCTAATAAAAAGTTCTGTTAGAAGTTCTGCTAAGTCAGCATAATTTGTATTTAATTTGTTAACATAAGACCATTCACCACTTTCATCATAAAGTGTGTCTCTATCACTTAACTTTGGTAGATAAAATTTATCTCCTCTTTTTTCGATTTCTTTAAACCTACCTGTGTTATATAAAAGTTTTAGTGGTTCTTGGTATTTGTCATTTAGGTCTTCTACTTGACCCATTAATTTTATTTTTTGGTCTATGATAGTTCTTAAACCTAAATCTCTATATAAGAATGAACCTAAAGTGTATAAGTTAAAACATAACTCTTTATGTTGTGGATTACTTTCAAAGTGAGAACATCTTTCGTATTTGGATTTATTTTCATCACCAAATAGTTCTAATTGTTCTTCTT
>Ga0208794_1000420_pt1 | contig 28694 bp, 3 predicted proteins | sample 32_taG_FD_184106 | JGI IMG/M metagenome (GOLD analysis project Ga0208794, IMG submission 184106) | Marine viral communities from the Gulf of Mexico - 32_GoM_OMZ_CsCl metaG (SPAdes) (version 2) | ecosystem: Environmental > Aquatic > Marine > Oceanic | place: Atlantic Ocean: Gulf of Mexico... | reverse complement strand
ATTGTACCAGCTTCATCTGATTCTATTTTACAATTAGGTTTATCTGAATGATTTAGGAATCCTCCTAATGGAGTTCTTATGTGATCATCCTGGAAGTCAGGATCATATACATGTGTTATTCCTATTTCTATACCACCTGGTATATCTTCTGTAGCAAAAATACCTGCACCATTTATATTAGATGGTCCAATAGACAAATAAGGTGGTAAGGGTTTATAGTTAGTTTTCATAACATTTAATTTTTTTACATAGCTCTTCTATAGAATGAACCCACTCAGAGTAAGGTCTATTCCTATTGTACTGATCTATTCTCCACTTATCTGATTTTTCCATTACTTAACAAACCAGTCATTGATAGTATCATAAGCAGACCATCTGTTCATCATATAGATAAGAGGTAAAGCATCTGCCCACTCTTTCTTAAGTTTTAAAGTTCCTTTACGTCCTGTTCTTTGGTAGTAAACTCTAGTATCTTTTGTTATATCGTAGTCTTCCTCAAACAATCCATATACACCTAAGTTAGCTAAACCATATTGTCCTGTAGCCTTCATAGCTCCAGCTAACTCACCTAATGATCTCATAATAGGTATAGGAGACTTAGCCATCATATACTGTTCTGTTGCACCAACCACTGGGAAGAAGAACATAAATTCTCTAGCTTGTCTGTTAAACTGATAAATCAAAGCATTTTCTAATCTCTTTTGTGTTTGACCTTTGTCATCATCATCATCATCAAACAGGTTTCCAAGAATCATAGCTATGATAAAACTAGACATAGCAACACCAAAGTCAGCTAAAGTTCTATACATACCTTTTAATTTATTATCAGCCCTTTCCTTTCCAACTTGAAACTCCATCTCTCTTAATGCTTTTCCTATCTGACCCTTTGATTTTATAATGTAGCCCATTACATTCAAGAATGACTTATACCTTCCTTCTACCCAACCTAAGTTTTCATTGTAGTATTCTTTTCTAAATCTTGCATCCAAACCAGGAACAACCCATTTATGGAACTGTGCAATTAATTGACCTAGTACATGATCTTGAATAACCATTCTATCAGCATATGCATAGTTACCATGAATTTGTTTGTTAACTTCACGGATTTGATTTCTTACATCATACCTAGCTGTTTCATCTAAAAGACTTTGTGCAATAAGATTACCATCACTATCTGTTCTTCTCTCATTAAATCTAATTAACTCAGTAAAACCTTCTTTTAATGTAACCTTACCTGTCTTGCTGTTGTATTGTAAAGCATCATAGTATGACATCTCTTCACCTGTTTCCGGATTCCTAGCAGTTGTTGACATCATAATGGCCATACCTACTTTAGTTTGTACATTATATTCTGCCATATCTTGGAACATATAAGCAGCATCCCAAGCTTTGTCTTTTATATCTTGAGCACCTTCTTTTCCTTGCTCACGTATATCAGCTGCATCATCCATCATTCTCATATATCCTGCAATAGCTTCATATTTACTTCTAGGTATATATTTTTTATAGCCATCACCACCAATAACTGGAGCCCATGTAGATGAATCACCAAGACTAGCCATCATAAGAGGTAGTGATTTATTATATTCTGCTACAGCTCTAGCATATGCTGTTCTATCATAGTATCTACCACCAGCAACCTCAACCATATTATTGAGTCTACCCATAGCATAGTTGTTAATATTACCAAACCAGTTAAGACCCACATATGTTAAAGATGTATATGATACTAAACCTCTAGCAACTTTTTCCATCCAACCTTGTGTCTTTCTGCTATTATCTAGGTAAACCATGTTAACCCACTTCTTAGCTCTTTTAACAATATTAGAATCTTTACCTTGTCCAACTTCTGAAACCTGCCCTTTACCTACAGCAGAACGTAAAGAACCTATACTACTAACAAAACCTTCTTTGGTATATCTTCTATTCTCCATAGTCTTTATAATAGCAGCCACACTATTTTTAATTTCAGACATAGTTTCATAGTTCTGTGCCATTCCATTAAAGAGTAGCAGATTCTTAGCCATGTCTTGACTTAGTTCTTTCTTACTAGGTGCACTTTGTACACTATTCCTTTCTGCAGTTAATTCATTTTTCTTTTGTTTGTATGCATCAAGTTTGATCTTTTTATTTGCAAAATCTTGTTCTAATGCAGCTAACTCATCATTAATAGCTTTAAGCTTTCTTTCATCCTGGGTACTTCCTACATAAAAGATTGGTAGAGTATCCTCTATAAAGTTACCCTCTGCATCAGTAACAACTTTTTCTACACGCAATGTAGTACTAAAGAAGTTTTTTATTCCTTGAGAAGCATTAGATGTTAACTTACCTATAAGACCACCCTCTCTTCTAACTTCATTAAAAAAGTTTTCTCTAATTGTTAAAGAGTTACCTAGCATCTTAGCCTGTATAGACTGTGGAAGTTTTCTAAGAAGATCTTCTTCAAACAATCTTATATACATTAAATAAAATTCTTTTTGTGCAAGTGCAAGTGAGTCATTAGGATTAGGATTCATTAACTTTTCATACTTATCACTAACCATTCTGTCTCCATTCCTTGCAATATCTCTTACTTCTACAAACTCAGACTTAACAAATCCAATACCTCCTCCATCATATCCAGAGTCCTGTCTTTTTACAAGCCCAGTTGGTCTTCCGTCTGCATCCTTCTCAATATAGTTACCCGGTGCAAGATTATGATACTTATCTAAAAACTCTCTTCTTTGTCTTTTACTAGCACTAGCTTTAAATTTCCAACGTCCATTTTCTTTATTAGCAAATAGTGAGAAGTACATAAGTTTTTCTCTTGCATCTTTATATTCTTTAGTATATCTATGGTAGTCACCATCTTGTGGTGCACCATCTATAACCCTTTCTCCACGCATAAAGTCTGCATATGCTTTTCTTTGTTCATAAAGCTTTCTATTATATGCTAACTCTTCGTCTGTATAGTCTTCTAAATTATCTTTATAAACATAAGGATCCTTAAATATAGATTCACCTTTATCATTATATCTTAATGTTGTCCACTGTGCATCATACTTCTGACCTATTCTTTTTACATATGTTCCTGTAAAGTTTCCATCTTTATCATAGTTTAGCATGAAGCTATAATCCACTTTACCACCCGGTGATAACTTAGCTAGTTTACTAGCTCTTCTTCTAATCTCATCTGCTCTTTCTTCAGCTAAATCAAGTGTTTTTTGCACCTGTCTTTTATATATTTTGTCTAGTAACTGTGACAATGGATCAGGACTTGTTGCTAAATCACTAACACCAAATCTTGTTGTACTTATATCAGCAATAGGAGTATCATGAGTTGTTATGATATTTCTTATGTCTTCTTCTGTTAGACTTGCATTAGTTGTGTTTGTTCTAAACAATTCTAAAGTATAGTTTGTTATACCAGCATTAATAAGACCTTTGTTTGTATATGCTCCCTCACCTAAAACTTGATCAAGAAGGGTTCTTAATTGATCTCTTAACTGTTGTGATTTATTACCAAGAGGTGCACCTTTTGGATTTGCTATAACATCAATACCTCTATATGTTTTTGCAACACCTTCCATTGCAAATATTCTATCTATATATCTTGTTGTACCTTGTTCTTTAGGGTCATTAATGTAATCTATAAAATCTTGGATCTCATCAACAGATCTTTGTAGTAGCTCATCATATATAACATCAGATGTACCTAGCATTCTAGCTGTTTGTATATCATTTATAGCTTTGTCCATAGCCTTAATGATTTGTTCTACATCCTCAGTTTGCTGACCTCTATCTTGTAATCTTTCTAATGCTTCCTTTCTAGATACAAGCTTTACTTGATAACTTTTAAGTGTGTCATCTTTGATCTTGTACATATCAGTTTCAGTATATGCACCATCTGGTTGCTGATCCTCTTCATTTAATTTATTTGTGTCAGCTTGATCTGCTCTTTCTTCTTTAGCAAATGCGTCTTCATTTATAGGCACTACCTGATCAACAAAGTGACCCATCTGAGATGGATTATGATATGTTGTACCCTCTACTCTAAAGTTTGAAACTTTCTTCCCGGATAAATCAACTTTAATATGTATTGTCTGTGAGTCAGTACTAACTTCATAACCCATATTTTGAAGTATTCTTCTATAAGTATTTACCTGAAGATTGTGTTGGGTCTTTGTAGTAAACTTTTGTTGATCATTTTTTGATGCATCCGGATCATAAAATATACTACCTTCATTTACAGGGTACTTTCTATTACCATACTGGTCATCCTTTATAGAGTTCTTACTTGTTTTAAGATCTACAATAGTAAGTGATCCATCATTATGTACCACAAGTAAATCAATTGTACCGGCTATTGATGTGCCTGCATCAGCTATTACAACCTGTGGTATCACAACAGAACCTTGATCTCTATACATAGTTAACATAGTTTGTATTTGATCTACAGCTCTAACTACTTGATCAGCCTTAAGCACTTTCATTTTACTTGTAAGTGACTCTATATCAGCTTCTTCACCTATAGGCATTACAGCTAGATACTCCATAATAGAATCAAAGTCATCACCTATCTCTCTGTTAATCTTGTATTTATTCTCAGGATCATTTAAATTACCTTTGATCATACCAGTAACAGAACTAAACTGCTCACCCGTCTCTACATTGATGTATGTATGATCTTCTTTGTTTAGTATAACTAAAGGTGTTTCAGTTCCAGTTAGTGTGCTTCCTACAGTAAAGTCTTCAAAGTTCTCTTTATTCTCTATATTCTCACCAGTTAGTTCTGCTATTCTTTGTTCTTGAACATCTGTTGTAGCCTGATTTTTTAATTCTTTTACCTGTGCTTTTCTTTCTGGTGTAAGAGAAAATCTAACTCTACTATCTGGGCTAACAGATGATCTGTCAAACCTAAACTCAAGTGCATCATTGTTTAAAAGCTTTGCTAAACTAGATAATGTATTATCTGATCTTAACATATTAGCTTTTACAGGAACTCTTTTACCTTGTAAATACAAACTCATATCTTGAATAACATCAAGTATAAATCTCAATAGCTCAGATAGCTTTTGTTTCCATTTAAGGGTAGGTCTTTCTTCATACTCTTTGTTGAAGTGTCTAGATAAAGCTTGAGTTACTAGCTCAATATTTCTATCTTGATTTGTAAATCCTCTTCTAGATGTATATGTACCATCTATTTCTAACTTTAGTTGAGGAAACATTTTTTTAGCTTCTGCCAAAAGACTGTTAAATAATGCTGGCTTCTGTAACATTACTGCATCTATAAATGGATGAAGTACTTCTTCTACTGCTGTATCAGCATTAACCCTTCCTTTAATAATGTATGCCACACCATTGACATAATAACTTCGTAAACTATCAAAACCAACACCTCTTCTTTGGTATGCTTTTAATGAGCCATAATATTCCCTTGCTTCTTTTACACTAGCTACCTTAATGTCTAGCTGAGGAAATATACCTTGCATGTGATTTACTATATCAAGTATGTGTGTTTTATCTTTATTATTGTTTTGAGATATAATATCCTGTGGTGCAAATATTACAGGATTCATAGTAACTTTATATGTGTTCTCTGTTCTTGTAATGTTTACAGAGTCTCTAGAGATATTCCAGAAGTCAAGTAAGTTTAAAAGTTTTAATCTATTATTCTCAGCTACCCTTCTATCAATCCTTTCTATTTGTCCTTTCTCAGTAACATTTACATAGTACTCACCGTTATATTTACTAATCAAACCTGCATTATCTAGATTAGCTAATATAGCATCAGCATACTGCTTTTGTTTAAGAGAAAACTTAACTCTTTCATTTGCAATATATTTTTCAGCTTGAAATATAGTAGGAAAATTATCTGACTTTGTACTCTTCTGCCATCTATCAATGATACTATCTACTAATATTTGATCACCATACTTACCCTCTAGGGCTTTATACTCTGCTGTATTTCTATTAAAACACTTTGCCATAATTATCTACATTTTTTAAGCCTGTCCATAAACTCTTCTTGAGATACAGGAACAATTGCATTTGTGGTTTTATATCTTGCTATTGCTGATTCTGCACTAGTAATATTTTGATTCTCTGATAACGCACTCTTCTCTTCAGAAGTTAAATCATTCCATGCATTTTCTATAGTAGAGTAATCAGCATTAGGATCTTCTTTCACTTGAGCCTTAATACTATTCCCAGCAGTATCTACATTTATGTTTTCATCTAACTGCTCTGTATTATTCTCACTCATCTCTTGGATTTTCTCTAACTTAGACTTTTCTTTATCTTGTTTAGTTTCTCCCATTATCTTTTTTAAATCCTCTTTACTAACTGTAATTGATACAGAGTCATTAGTTGCTTCAGTAATAACACCCTTCATCCCCATACCTACGGGATCTTTACTTGCTGCTCCTGCTATTTTATCCATAGCACTTTCATTTGTATTAACAGCAGAATCTCTATTTTCTTTTTTCTCCTGTAAATATTCATATGTTGATCTTTCACCATGAATAAATCCAGCATCATACTGTTGCATAGATCCTTCTGGTTTTATCTCTTCATATACAGCTTTAAGTCCATATGCAATATTTTCTTCTGCAAAGTTAATAGTATCTGAATAATTACCAAACTCTTTTGGTGTATATAAATACTTAAGAACAAATGTTCTAACATCTTTCTTTGTTCTTGTACCTGGAGTTTGTTGTGCAGTACTTACATCCATTTTTATTTCATGAGGAAAACCTATAACTTCTATATTCTTACCTCTAACTTGTATTGTTTTACTTTGTCCATTAATAGCTCTTCTAATGTTTTTTGTATTTCTTTCTCTTCTTCTATCAACAACATATTCTATATTTTGATACTTGCCTTTTTTTCTTTTTTCTTTTTTTGAAAAACTTTCTTTATGATTAGCATTCATCTCAATAGTCCAAGTTAAATCTTCTTGCTGCTCTAGTAATATAGGTTTAGTATTTCTCTTTACTGCTTTCTTTTTATCTTTTTTAAATGGTATAACTTGAGATGTTACTTGTTTTCCAACCTTTCTTTGTACAGTACTTAAGAAGTAAATATTACCTCTAGACTTAGAATAACCTTCTATCCATTCTCTTAATAGTCCATCTTTTGTTTCTCCAAACAACTGAACAAACTGACCATCAGAAATGCTTTCGTTATTAAATAAGTCTGTAACGTTACCTGATACATTTAATATGTCATCTAATAATGGTACTGGTATTATATCTAGGAATGTATCTCTTGCATAAGTAAGACCATCTTTTAAAATTAAATAGTGTATTAAATGCCTTACCTCTTCTTTTAGCTGAGGCATTGCATATAAATCTCTTAGTCCATTTTGTAGGTTAGTTACCTGCCCAGAATTTAAACTAGTCCAAGTTTTACCTTTAACCATATTAATCATTGCTTTATTGGTAGGATTCTTTGTATCTACTTTAGATATAAATTCCATAAAAACATTTGATTTTTCTTCTTGCTTTAATACATTTCTAATATTATCAATAACTGAGTTTATCGTTATTGGACCAGCAAACTCATCATAAATAAATCCATTGTTTAGTGAGATAGCTAGTCTAGCTGAACCTTTATTATTTAAAGCCTTCATATATGCCTTAATAATAAAGAAACTTAAAAGGTCTTTATCTATCTTATTAGGATCAGCATAAGGTATATTTTCTTTTGTAACATTTCTAAACTTATCAAAAGTTGGAGACATTGTAACAAATACTGCTGGCATAGTTTGTTTTAAATTATCAAGTATAGCAGCATATCTACCTTGGAAAGTTTTATCACCTTTAAATAGGAATCTTGCATCAAAAGGAATTGTGTCATCTATATCAAAAGCTCTGTCATTCATAAATGCACCAACCTCGTTCATATTTTTATATGCAAAATTTATATCATCTATAGAAGTAAAATCAAATGATGTATTTGTAGATAAAACTTGTAGGGCTTGTAGCTTATTACTCAATGAGTATGCATTTCTAAATAAATACATTATTGCTAACTTTTCTATATCATCTACTGCATCTGGACTTTGAATTTCATCAACTAATAAGTCAGTTGTAACTTGAGTATTAAAAGCTAAACTCTTAGCATCATCATTTAAAACCTCTAAATTACTAATTTCATTAGAAAGTAATTGACCAACACTGCCTTCACCAGCTTCTGCACGTGCATATATATCACGGACAGTAGGTTGATTTACAAGTATTACTGCTGTTTTAAGATCAACACCTAAACTAACAAGACTAACTACAATACCTAAAGCATTTCTATTTAAACCAAGCTTACCTAAAAGTCTTTCTTTAGCATTATCTGTTGCAGCTGTTACTAGTGCAGATATAACAAATTGTTTTCTATCATCACTAATTAAAGGTTTTCCTGTAGATGGATCCATAATATAATCACCTTTAAATGATCTATACTTATATCCATTTATTTCTATATTACCTCCACGTATAAGTACATCTCTACTATTTTTAGATCTAAGATCTACATTATACTCTTTTAAAATATTAACAATAATATTAGGTAATACTGCTGCACCTATAGCTCCTGCTCCAGCCTTATTGTTTACCCATGATCTATACATTCCCACAGGACTTTCAATAATAATACCTTCTTCTCTTGTTAATTCTGCTAGCTCAGGTAATAAAGCTTCTGTCTCTTCAGTTCCTAGTAGTTCATTTGCAACTTCTACAACAGGATCTAATACTGCAGGTTCATAAGCTACTCCAACAGGTCTATCAAACCTACCTTCTGTCATACTCTTATTACCTAATAATATGTATTTAAGATCTAATGCTGTATTACTTTGTGCTGCAGTATATGGTAATCTATAAAATATCTTATCACCTATTTTCTGTTTATATTTTTCTCTATACTGCTCAAACTCTTCCTTTGTAACAGGTAAACTTAATATTTTCAATGCACCTACTATACCTTCTGATGGTAATGATAAATCATTAACAGTTGCAGGATCTGTTATTCTACCTCTAGACTTCCATAAGTCTAATGCATAATTCATAGATGTTCCCTTCTTCTTAGCATCAGCTATCATATAATCTAAATATTCTTGATACTGTTGGTCTACATTTTCTGTTGCACCATACTCAATAAACTCTCCATCTTTCACATAAAACTCTTTCATATGAGTGTAAAGCTTATCAATATCAAAGTCAGCTCCTGATATTTCAACTAGCTCAGTTGGGAACATTGCAGATGATCCAAACTCTACTGGTAAGAAATCTACCACCTTTAAGTTTATAGCTGAGTGTTTATCTTGTGAAGGTATACGTACACCAAACATTTTAGATACTACATCTGGTAAAGCTTCTCCAGATTTTATTTTTGATAATCTTGAGTCCCATGCAGGCATTGCTGTTTCAGAATAAACAAGACCAGTTTCATTACCATCTTTGTCATACTCCTTAACGTTCATTCTTAACTCATCTAAGTATATATCCCCTACTTTTAAGCCAGAGAATGTTCTTTCATCTTTATTATCATAATCTGTTTTAGCTAACTCTTGCCTATTCTTTAAGTAGTCTTCTCTTCTTATTACTTCCCATCTGATTGGTTGACCTGTCTCAGGATCAATAGCTAATACCTTCTTGTAAAACTTCTTACCAAAGCTAGATACAAGTGCAAAGCTTTCTCCATTAACCTTTTCAGATAATTCCCCCTTAGAGAAAAATGCTAAAAATAGTTGTTGAAATTTATTTTGAGTTATAGGATTGTTTAAATCATATTTCTGAGCACCTGTTTCATCAAGTTCAAATAGCTCCATAAACTGTGGATTTGCACCAGAAGCAGCTAATGAAGACTGTGCATACTTTAAAAATGCATGTAAATCAACAGTAACTTCTCCTAACTCTATACTGTCTTGAAGCTCATCCTGTGCTTTTTGATAATCAAATATAAGATTACGTCTTTGTAGATATTTAATCTCTACTCTATCACCTAATGTTTTATTATATAAAGCTCTTACATCACCTAAAGACATTTCTTGTTTACCAACTATTACTCTAAGACTATCATCTTGTTCACTTGTAATAAGTTGCTTTATCTGTGTAGGATCACTAATGGTACCCTTATTAGAAGGTGTTATCTGCTGTAGTCTCATATACTTAGCAGATAAATCAGTTACATAACCACTATTAACAAAGTCATCATACTTTGTGTCATCATTTAAGTTAAAGTTAGGATCTAGTATAACATCTTTTGGTACAACATTTTTCTTTGCTGCTTTAGATGCAGAAGCAGGTACAGCAATAGCTATAGTTTCTGTGCCTCTTTCTTCTACAGACTCCATTGCAATTCTTAAGTTATGCAATTCTACAGCATCAGGTAATGCTGTCTCAAAGTTTGTTTCTGGATCAGAAGTTAATCTTTTTGATAAGACAAAAGCAGACATCTTTAAGAACACTTCTCCATCAAAGTATACAAACTTCTTAGAATTCATTATGGCACCTAATGCTTTATAACCTGATTGATTTATACCAGCACCATAAAACTCAGATAAAGAAATATTTTCTCCTGCATCTATTTTATCCATAATTCTAGCTTGTGCAGAATTTAGACTACCTATACCAAACATTAAATATCTAAACGCTTTAGATGTATAATACATCTGTGCATCTGTAGATGTAATTGGTTTATCATCTGTTGCAGTTCTACCAAATCTTGCAGGTACATTTATATCTTCAAAAGTTATTAAGCTTATATGATCAACTGCATGATTTATACCTAAACCAGATTTAATGCTACCATCTTCTTTAAATACATATGGAGCACTAATAAAACTTTGTGCACTTGGTCCAGCAGCATTTAATGCTTTAGCTCTTTTAATTTCATCCACAGAGTCTTTAAATAACTTGCTTGGATCTTGTAAAAGTACTTGTTTAAATAATGTTCTGTTTAACCATTCATTATAAAATATTTGTTTAAGGTTGTGGTTGTCAGGGTTATTAGCAACAAGATTTAATTTATTCATTGACTTTGCCGCATTACCTTTTGTTTGACCTTTACTTGTCTTTAGAGTATTAATTAACCTTTGGTCAATAAATTCTAAAGTCTTATTGTTTTGTAATATTGTTAAATGCTCATCAAACTCTTGATTTAGTCTTTCTAAGATAAGATCTCTTATATTAACTCCAAGATCTGTTTCTATCTGTGCTTTTGCTTTTTCGTAAGTAAAGTTTTCAGATTCATTAGCAGCTTTTTCTAATAGCTCAATTACTTGATCATTAATATCTTTTTGCTGTGTTGGTGTTTGTTCAACAATCTCTGATGATGGTAAAATCTGTTGAAAATTATTATGAAATACAATATTGTTTGGTATAGGTCCTGCATTAACAAACATGTTTGCCATTTCTATACCAGTATAACCATTCAAATTTTTACCTGAATAATCTGATACTAAAAATTCTTTACTAGGATTTTGTCTAGCTACTTCATATAGAGTTCTAATATTATTAGTAATATCTTCAACAGAAATAGAACGTAAACCTTTATTTTCTTTTACTCTTAGATCCTTAGTAGGTAAGGCATAGCTTTGTCCCTGTAAACCTTGACCTTGACCATAGATTGCACCAAATTTAGTTCTAGCAAGTTTAGCAGATCCAGCACCATGTCTACCTTCAGGATTAGAGCCAAATACAAATATCTGATTATCTTCTAAACTTGTAACTTTTCCTGAATAAGTTTTACGTTGAACTGTTGTTCTTGTTTGCCTCTGTGTATCCACTACTTCTACAGCTCCTGTTGCTTCAAATAAAGACTGTGTAAGAGATGTAGGTTTTTCTACTAATATTATATTTTCAGTAGTGCTTCCCTTTAGCCAATTTTGTAATGCTTTAGTTCTTGTAAAATAATCTACGTCACCTAATGTTACTTTATATTTATTATTTTTAGTTTTGACATTAGTCATGTCATTACCAAGCAACTCTTGCAACTGTGTTATTGTATAACCACTTGAGTCAATAACACCTATGTTAGTAAATATATACTTTTCATCACTTAAAGTCTTATCACCTACAGTATTAATAGAGCCATAAGTGTCAGTGCCAGTTCTTAAATTAAGTTTAGCAACAGTTGCCGGCTTCATTATAATTAATTGCTGTGATCCATCTTCTAGATTTTCTATATTAGATCTTACTGATGCTGGCACACCAACACTTTGATTTACACCAAGAGCATTTAGTTTCTTAACTACTGTTTTACTTTTACTTAATAAATTCTTACCGTTATATAATCTGTAAGCTCTACCAGAGTCACTGTCATTATAACCTAATACTTCATCTTCTGTATATCCTTGCTTTTGGAATCTTTCACGGTTTATTCTTTCTAACTCAGCTTTAATAACAGCATCTTCAAACTTATCTATTGTTTCTTGTGTAACTGTTGACTTACCAGATTTATACTCTACTGTCATAAGAACAGGTAGTGGTACAAAGTCTGCAGTATTAGATTCAGATATAACTGTAAGATTGTTTAGTGATGTTACATACTTTTTAGTTTTACCATTTTCATCTTTATATTCTGATTCTGTAACTTGACCCGTTGCATTATTAAATGCAGATAAATATAAATTAATAGCTAGTGCTTGAAACTCTCTACCTGATACAGAACCAAAACTTTTATTATTATCTCCTCTACCAAGTTTATTGTTAGCCCTATAGTTACCATTATCATCAGCTTCTAGTGACGTATATTTAACACCACCCATTCTTGCAACTCTTAGTTTACCACTTACTACTAGTGCTCTAAATCTAGGATCTTTAAGCATTGCATTAGTTGTCATAAATGGATTAGTTAACATCTCATCTAATGCATCTTCTGTATTTAATTCTGCTACTTTTTCTAGATTGTACGTAGGCATTTGATGAGCATAGATAAGCTTACCTTCTGCATTTCTAAACACTGTTGAGCCAACTGTAGAATCAAACAATGCATTTAACTGAGCTAACTTTTTAATTCTAAATTTAACATCAGTACCTGTAGAAGATTCATTGTCATTATCATCAATGTCTTCTTCCGTCATGTCATAGTAAAGATTAGCTTTTGCTCTGCCATCTTTTGTTCTACCATGTGCACTTACAGCAGATTTTATTTCTTGTAAATCTTCTATAGTAAATAAAGTAGAAGTATTTGGTGCAAATATCTTAACAAACTTTCTTTGTTCTGATGTTTTGTTAGGTACACCTTCATTTAATATGATAAATTTAATAGTTGCCGGTGCAAGCTTCATACCTAATTTATTAAATAGGTCATCTGATATTTCTCTAGATACTTTTTCTAACGCTGCATTTGTAATAGAATCTTTATTACTTTGAAATTCTATTCTTCCAAGAGCATCTGCTGCAGCATTTTTTAATGTTTCATTATCATTTAAGTTATTAACTAATGTTGAGTAATGATCTTGCCAATTATCTATTTGTGTAGAAGCATCATCCCTTGATGTTGCCTTAAATATATTTACAATACCAGCATCTTGATCAACCTCTAGCTGATAGTAGTCAGATCTTAATTGTGTAAATCCTTTTAGTATAGACTGAAAGAATCCTTGACTTCTAACTTGTTCATAGTTATAATTACCGGCTATAAAATCCTCTACAGATATACCTGATAAATTAAACTTAGCAAACAAATCTCCTATTACAGCTCTGGTATCTTCATTTTCATTTTCAAAATACTTTAATCTAGCAAGCATTTGGTGAGGATCAGTTATACCTGCCAAAGCTTTCATAAATGTGTTATAAGTATTTACATAATTAACAGGTGCTAATACTTGTTTTCCTGTTACAGGATCTTCTATACTCTTAAATCTTGTAGCAAAAAATATACGTATACCTTTACTTACTGATTTAAACCCACCTATTTCATTTGCTGATGCTTCATAGTCTTCATCATTTTTAAGAGATGTGTCTAATGCAGCTGTATTTCTATCTAATACAATCTGAGCATCTTCTATTTGAGTATCAAATAAATTTAAAAAGTCAGATACACTTTTCTTTACGTCATCTTTATATGAACTTAACCCTTCATATCTTTCTTCTAGTAAATCTAATTGATCATCAGTTAAATCTTCTGCATAGTATAATTCTCCATTTTCTTCTCTTGCAGGATTCTGTTCCTCTATATATTCATCTATTACTTTTGATAATAACTCATTAGGATTATACTTGCCATCAAAATCTTTTGCTTTTGTTAACTCTTCCTGAGCTTCAAAAAATCTAGCAGTTATACTACCTACAATTAACTCAGTTTCTTCTTGTGAAAAATAATTATTAATAAAAAAGATTTTACTATCTTCTGATCTAGGTAATAATCTTGTTGTTGCTATAGGCTTACCTTTACGTATTGCAAATGCTATATTACTAGGTGCACCAGTTTGTTCTAATACAGCTGAATCTAATGCAGAAACTGTAAATCTATTATTTTGAATTGGTGCAGCTTTATACTTACCACTGTCTATATCGTTAAACAATCCTTGTAAATCTCCTTTACTGTATGATAAAAATAAATCTTTAATAAAGTCAATTACACGTTGGAAAAAACTTTTAACTTCAGGATCAACTATTGCGCCTTGAGGATTAGTTTTAAACAACTCAAACTGATCAGCTAAATACTCTTCATGAATAACATCATTTAATTCTTTATTTGTCATGTTAGAATATGTCTGAGATAATGTTCTCATATACTCTCTTGCCTCTGCCATAGATGTTACAAAAGTACCTTTATCTATTTGATAACCACCTGCATTCATTAATGTTCTAACATCATCACTTGCAGCTCTTAAATATCTTTTAATCTCTGCTTCAGTTAACATCATTCTAAATACAGCATGAAATGCTTCATGGTATCTATAACCTGTCTGCTTACCAACATAAACACTACCAGTCAAACCCTTGATTCCTTTAGATATTTTTCCAACCTCTATAGCAAACGCACCTAATGTAATACCCTTACTAATAAGTCTTCTACCTAAATCTTCTATGCTTTTAATTCTAACATAGTCTGGTAAATTGTCATTAGCCCACTTAATAAATTGATTAATCTCTTCAACATTTCTACCATCAAAATTATCTAGTGTAATTTTACCTATTAAACCTTTCTTAAGCTTATCAATCTCACTCTGAAGTTTTTTAACTTCATCACTATTCTTTACAAAGTTTCTAGCTTGTAATCTATATTGTCCTTTAGTTTGTCCAGGATTATCTTTCTTAAGCTGTTCTATAACTTCATTTGTTAATTTTTGTTTTAAAAGCTTAAGTTCTTTTTCTTTATTAATAATCTTTTTAGCTAAATCTTGGTTACCATACTCTGCCTGTACACCATCCTCATCCTTTTCTAGTGCACCTTCTATTGTAGAGTTCTCTGTTGCTAATGCTAAGTCTATACCAGATTTTTCTTTGTATGCTTCAGCTATATCTTTTTCAATCTGTGTTAACTCATCAAATCCAACATCATTAATCCTTTGTCTTATACCTTCTATAATCTCTTCTGGTATATTTTCAAAATCAGTCTCTAATAACTTAGTATATATTTCTTGAGTTGTAGGTTGAGGTGTATTACCATCAATATCTACAGTTTCTGATGTTATATCCACATCATCTACTGCATTAATATTATTCATAGACTGCTTGATCCTATCTTCATTTGTATAGTTTAAATCAACCATTTGACCCCATCTTAAAGTTGGGATTATGTTAGCAGATAAACCAATACCTTCTAGATCAGATACATCAGATAAGTTTCTTGGTAGATTAGGAACAAAACTCTGATCATTTAATTTTACTTTAAATTTAGCTCCTTTAGCATCTTTTGATTTATTAATTCTATTATTAATAATTGTAGCTAAACCATTTAAATCAGAAATCTCATTTAAGTCTTCAATATTTAAATACTCTGTAATAGTAATATCATTATTTTTTACAGTAATTTCTAAACCACCTCTTTTATTAAATCTCATAAAGACATTTGTACCAGGTGTACCAGTTTGAATATAAAAGTTTAATGCTTTAAGTTTAGCACTAGCCTCATCACCAACTTCTTCAGGATCAAACTTATCAGTCTTTGTTTTAAATTTACCATTATCATCTTTAACTTCTGATAAAAGCTCTTCTTGTATTTCTTTAATATCTGCTACAATCTGCTTTCCATCTTCTGTTGATATAGCATCTAGCTTAAGCTCAAAGTAAGCTATTGTACCATTATCCATGGTAACAAACTGCACATACCTACCCATACCTAAATCAGATATACTAGAAAATCCATCTTTTTTAAGCTGATTACTTATTTTTAATTGTATGTCTTGTGCTTCTCTAGAACCTGGTTCTAAATTTTTAGAAGGAACTAAGGTAGATCTACGTACACCTTTCTCATCTTTTCTTGTGTCATATATAATTGTATAGCTACCATCTTTAGTTGAAAAAGTGTTAGACTCTAAATCCTCATATGGTGTTGATGCTGTCTTACCACCTTTAAGAGTAGGGTTGCCATTTGCATTAACTCTCCAGCCATGATAACCAGGTGTAATATTTAACTCTACATTTTTAAGATCCTTAATAGATACTTGTGCACTTTCTTTTTGACCTAAAATCTTTTCTAACTCTTTTGTAATTAGTAATGCCTTAGTATAATTTCTTCTTACAGATGCTGCTAGCTCTTCTGCACTTTGACCTCTATTCTTAATAAATAATCTTTCTGCTTGTTCTGCTGTTATCTTATCTCCATCTATTCTACTACCATCAGTATCAAATAATAATGTATTTGTAAGACCTGCCATAATACCTATAGGTCTGCCTTGATACATTATTGTTATTTGATATTCATTTTGTCCATATTTAAGATCATTATTTGCTGTATAACCTTCTGTTGTATTGTACTTTTTACTATTAGATTGATCTGCTAGATAATCTGGATTTCTTTCAATGAGAAGTTCTAGATTTTCTGTACTATCAACAGGTATAGTTCTTAATAGTTCTTCAAACAAACCATCCTGATTATAGTTAATGTCATCAAATTTACCATGAAGAAAAAATCCTGGCTTAACTTTTATACCATTAAAAGGTATTATAGTAATAGGTAGGAACTGAGAAACTTTAGTTGTTAGTGAACCAACAAGATCTACGTCTCCTTCTTTTACTTTTTTGAATCCTTCTTTTGTATATTCTGATTCAGTAATATATCTTCTACCGTCTTCTCCTTTCTTTTTATTTGCATTATTAATAGGTACTAAAAATAAATTTTTAAATTTAGATGCCATCTTTGGAGTAGATCTAATTAAATATTTATTACCAGAAGAGTCTTCTATAATATCATTACTATTAAATTCTATTCCATTAAATGTAAATGAACCAGATTTACTTATATTATTTTTATACCAACTAAAAGCCTTCCTTGCTCTCTTCTCTAAATTCTTAGTAGTTTCTTTTGGTAATAGTGCATAACCTTCTGATATATACTTTCCATCTTGATCTAAAGATTTAAATTTATTATACAAGTTATTACCTTTACCATCCACAATAGTGTATACAACTTCTGGTTGACCTTGATCATTAACTGTGGTTGTCTTAATAAGATTTATTCCTAAAACATCATCTGAAACAACAACTTCTTCTGTAGCATCTAGTTTGTCTTTAGAGATAGTTCCTTTACCAGCAAGTTCTGGTGATACATCAGAATAATCTACATCATTCTTTGTAAGTATACCATTTGTTCCAACAATAAGAGGATTTCTTTGATTAGCTTTTAACCATTCATCCATAGTAGGATATTTGGTTTTATCTATATTCTCATCATTTTGATAATACTGATCTAACTCATATCTAGACTTAATTATATTTTTACCACCCTGTGCAGAAGCTGCCCATTGATTTAATGTCATAAATGGTCCATCATTTACAGTGTAAGATGCTTTATACTGAGCATATAACTTATCAATAATCTTTTGAGTATTTTTATCTTTTTTGTAAAATTGCTGATATTTACTTCTACCTACAATACTTTCAAAATCTGGTTCTACTGATGCATCTTCTTCTTTTGTATCCGCTGCTTCTGCCTGTGTCTCTTGCCTTTGTGCATCTTGTGTTTCTGCACTTTCTACAGATTGAGATTTTTTAAGATCTTCTATTCTAGACATTATTCTTTTAAACAATACAGGATCAGACATTTGTGTTACAACACCTTCTTCCGTATAGTACTGAGAAGGAATTATACCTCTCTCTAAAAATAATATTGTTTCATCTGGATCTGGTTGTACGCCATCTTCTTCTGCTAATGTCTTTAACCACTCAACACGTACTCTTTTATCTAAATATCTTTTTAATCTAAGTGTTTGAGTATTCTTATCTTTATACTTATTATATACATCTTCCATTATAGATGCAATCCTGTCAATGTATCCATCCATGTATTCAGGATTCATTATTGTCATATGAGCTCTATAATAATCACCAGCTCTACCTTTTAAGTAGCTGTGGTCTATAATATCTACTATAACTTTTCTTAAATCTTTACCCTCAAGCAACTCACCTTTAGTGTCAGCAACATAAGCAATATAATCTATCATTGCTTTTTCTAAACCAGATGATCTAATTTTTCTTCTATCAAATCTACCAACTGTCCTTGTTGCACCAGGCTTTCCTTTAGCACCAAACACAGGTCTACCTTCTTCATCTACACCAACAATATCTTGAAACGCTAAACCTTCACTTACTATAGCATTTTCTGGATTATCTAAAATTTCTTGTATATTAGAAAGCAGCTCAAATCTTTTCTTTTTATCAGCAATTAATTCCTTCTCTTCTTTTGTTGTTCCTTCTCTTTGGCTTTCTTCCTCAAGTAGTGCTAACTCCTTTACTAGTTTAGTAGGATCTGTAAGAATATCTATATCCAATGCATTTAAAGATTTAAGTGCATCTATGTTAGATAATCTTTCATATATTTCCTTAGACCTAATTAATGATGTCTCAAATGTATTTTTAGTATACATAGCCATCATTCTTGCATGATTAAATGCTGCAGACTTTATAACCTCTTGCTGATATTCTCTTGTACCTTTCTCAAATCTACTTGGATTATATGGATTTATAAACTCTGAATTAAATTCATCATAATTTTCTTGTACTTCTTTTGCTCTATCCTCAAACTTATTTAATCTTTTTCTTAATGTTTCTGCTTTAGAATTAGGAGCTGAATCTTTAAATGCTTCTTTAAGAGTTTTGTCATCCATTTTTTTCATATCAGCTAACATATCTCTAAAGTGTCCCATCTTACCTAATGCCGCTGCTGTTTCTAATGCACCAAATATTGCATTATCTTGAGAATCAAAGAAACTTAATAGATCAGTAACATCAGCAGAATCAAACATTGCTTGATTAAATGCTTTTTGTTGTAATGCATTTAGTTTTGTTTTATCAAAAAACTTAGCTGGATCTGAGTATATATCATTAAGTACATTAACTGCTTTTTCTATAGACTCGTTTTTTTCTTTAACATACGCATCCCACTTGCCATCCTTCATGTACTTACTATACCCTTTTTTGAATATATTAGGTACAGTATTAAACATAAATCTTTGTGGTCCTTGAACCATACCACCCATTAAGAATCCAGACATAAATACTTTAAATCCTTCACCACTCATTTGTGATCCAACACCTCTTTTAATTGCTGCATTAATATCAACAGCAGGATTTCTATGTAATATATCTGTTCCTAAAAATGTTTTTTTAGCATTATGAAAATTTTCTGTCATGTCAGCTAACTGCATATCCAAATCAGCTGCCATATCTAAAGAATATAAACCATCATAATATGATTTAACACCAGTAGCTGTAGCTTCTTGTGCAAGTTCTTGAATACCTTCTGCAAAATTTGCAGCTGAGTACGTTAATCCTGCTGCCGCAGCATGCTTCAATGAACCTGCTGCACCTGCTTTATACATTTTTCTAAAAATGTCTCCTATCAACCAATTGTCACCAAGATCAACAAATGCTTTACCTGTTTTTTTTGCTCCCTCTTTACCCACAAAAAACAATCTTCCAAATGGACCGCTTAATGAATTTTGTATTTGTCTAGACAATGGTTGAAAACCTCTCATTGCTGTTCCTAACACTAACTTATTAGAAAAGAAAATGATTGGGAAATTAATCATTTGAGTTGTAAATGCAGCTTGTCTTGCGTCAGCACTAATCATATTTAACTGCTCCATTGAAGGTGCATTGTTATCGTTGTACTTATATATATCAGCATACAATTTATCTCTCATCTCCATCTCAACAAGACCACCCTCCATCTTAGACTCTGCCCAAGCTAGATTTATATTTCTAACATCTCTGTAAAAATCTCCTAATAGTATAGAACCTTTTGCAAGTTGTGTTAAGTTTTCTCCTGCTTTAGCAGACTGAGCTATACGCCTAAATCCTTGTATAGTTTGAGGAGTTAACATTCTACCCATTAAATTACCTGTTGCAAGTGTTCCTGCTTTTGCTGCATTATACCAAGCTGTAGCATTGTCTAATGATTTTAATTTAGTCATTAAGTTAGTTGCAGCAGTTGTATATGTTTTTGCACTAAACATTCTTTTAACAGCATCTACACCTCTTTTAACATTAAATGCAGTTCTTGCAGTTGCACCACCACCAGCAACACCACCGGTTCCTATAGTAGCCAATGCTAGTGCAGCTTCCTCTACAAGTATATTACTAATAATACCCATAGTATATGCACTGTTAACAAATAAATCATTAAAGAAAGCTCTTGTTCCCCCACTAGAAGATCTACCAATTCTCATTGCATCTTCCATTGCTTGAGCTCCTTGCATATCTGATAAAGCATTATCACCACTAAAGAAATCACCTATAGCCCTATAGTTAGATGTAAAAGCATCACCCCATAGTGTACTAAATGCAGCTCTTGATCTAGTAAAATTATCCCACTTACTGGAATGTAAGTTATAGTATGAATCATTATTAGCAAAAGGATGAAAACCTAAATCTTTAAATCTAGGATGATTATAGTATCTATCTAATTCATACTTTCTAGCATTATAACTTAACGGGTGTGTATATTCAGGAGTTGGGTTAGGTTCCGCAAATGCTGATGTTATATTTTGTCCAGCAGCCAAATAAGATTTTCTTCCCTCAGCAGTGCTTAAATCAAAAGATCCTGTACTAGTTTCATAAGGATTAAAAGTACTACCCTGCATACTAGGTATAGGAGCATTTAAATTAGCATTTGTAGGTTGCATAGGATATTTAGACATATCAATAGCATGAGCTTCTAAATTGTCTAAAAAAGGTTGATCATCAAACTTTGGTTGCTGATTCATAGCAAGTTGTACAGCACCATCAAAAGAATCTTCATTAACAAAATTATTATCAAATCTTAATGAATACTCTGTAACACCTGTAAGAGGTCCTTTTATTTCTTGTTGAAAAGATGGTGTATCTAGTGATGTATTTGCAGATGACTCTATAACAGGTTCATTACTTATGTCATTAGCTATATTAGCTTCAACATTAGCATTTACACTCTCATTAAATACAGACTCATTTACATTTTCATTTAACTCTGCCATACTAATATTATTATTCAGATGCTTCCTCTAAAGATTCATCTGCTATTCGGTTTTGGATTTTCTTTTGTGCTGCAATATTATGGACACTAATTTGATATAGCATTGATTGTAGATCTACCTTTAAAGCATCTAAGTCTTTTGGATCTACTATTTTAGTAAGTAATGTAGCCTCTGGTTTGTCAGGTACAATATTACCTGTATTGGGATCTACACCATAACTATGCATTTGCTGTACAAACTGACCTTTAGAATTTGTAAAAAATGTAAAGAATCCCCCGTTTGAAATAAACGGACTTTCATATTTACCTTCATTTCTAATAATAGTTTCTACCTGATTAATTATTTGATTCTTACTAGCATAAGGGTTATTATCTCTTTCAGAACCATACATAACGGTAAAACCTTGTTGAACTAATTTAAATGCATTCTCACTCAAATTACCTTTTCTTTCTTTTAAGAACTCAGGAGAAAATTGTATATATCTTGCAGCCACAGGTTGATCACCAGGTTGGTCTACACCACCAGCCTTTTCTACATATGTATCTGTAAGAAAAAATCTAGATTGAGTTTTATCATTTCCTGCACCTTTTCTAAAATCATTTAATGCATTTAATACAAAGTTTCTTGCTTCCATATTATCAGGCTGATTTTCAAATGTTTCTCCTCTGGTATCACCATAACTAATTCTTATATCTGCTTTAGGTGTACCAATAATAACATTATATAAATCCTTAAATTGTCCAACACTTTGAACATTAGGGTTAGCTACATCAAATGATGTTTTATATTGATTTTCTAATATCTGATCACCAAACTCAGGTAGACCTCTCATAAATGCACGTCTATCAAAAGTAAGTTCTAAATTATCTGCAGATGGACGTGAAGATATACTTTTCATATTAGAAACCATTTCATCCCATCTATCTAAACCTACCTCATATGCTTCCTCACGGTCAAATTTAAAACCAGCTGGTTCTACTACTCCAGTGCCTTTAGTAGAAGCCCCAGCACCTGTTGTTGGTGAAACTACATAACCACCTTTTCCACTGCTCCCACCACTATATCTCCAAAAGTCACTACGTCTCCATTCATAATCATCTATCAACCCTGCACCTCTAACTAGATTACCAAGAAAACCTAAGTCTTGATAGTCTCCAATACCTGCATTTCTTTCTCTTGTAAAGAAGCTGTAATCATCTTTCTTACTGCTTGTAGGGTTTGCTATTTCTCTTCTTTCTCCTTCAGTACCATACATTACATCTGCAAAAAGATTAGCATACTCTTCTCTGCCTAAAACTCTATATACAGGATCACCATTTACATCTTTATAAGGTTCTTCTAGGTTACCATTCTTATGTGCATAATTTACCATAAAAGGTTGTACACCTTGTTTAAGCATGTTAATCATACCTTCTGTTAGTACAATACCTGGTTCTTCCTGTATAACTGCACCCTTAGTACCTGTTAAATTTCCTGTTGCATCTATATTAGCTTCACTACCACCTACAGCATAACTTGTGCCAGCAGATAAATTACCTTGAGCTAATTCTTGAGACTCAGCAAAAGCAGCTATATCACTATAAACTTTATTTTGTTCTGCATCTGCATTTATAATTGCATCAGTCATCATATTGATATTCTCAATAGTCATTCCAATCTTTCTAGAAATTTCAGCACCATTTGCATTTTCAGATAAACTAGGAAAATTAAGATTTACTACAGAACCATCACTTAATGTAACATATGAACTTTCACTTTCTGTAGGATTTGTAGTTTCTAACATATTCATTAGAGCACTTGTCTTTCTTTCCATTTCCTGAATGTTAGCTTGATTATATCCTTCAAAGTCTAACCTTATCTCTTCTTTAGTTTTTTTCTTCCCTTTGGTGGCTGGTTGATTTTCATACAGTTGGTTTAGTACTTCATCTGTTACCTCAACAGGATCTAGTGCTGAAAACATTTGATCTATAGTACCTGTAACTTCTTGTCCATTTGGATATTGGGAGTTATATACAGTATATTTATATTGACCGCTTCCTTGGTAACCAGCTGTTCCTATAAATTCACTGCTTAAATTTTCAGTCATTAAGTCAAACAATTCTTTGACTTGTCCATTTCTTGCTCTTAGTTCTTGACGTTTACTTTCTCTATTGGCTGCAAACATATCAAAAGAGTCCATAGGATCACCACTTATACTTTCATCACCTGGTACTACATCTACATTACTAAATAGATTGCTCATTAAAGAATTACCACCAGCTTGATTCTTCATGTTCTGAAGTTCTGCATCATATACAAACTTCTGCGCCATCTTAGCCATATCATACTCATGTTGAGCTGCCATCCTACTTAATGCAAACTGATGCTGTCTCTCTAATTGTTTAAATGGATTTGCTTTTAATGTTCTCTCAGCACCAATAAGACTATAAGCTTTAGCAGCTTCCATCATTTTAGGTGCCATATTACCACCCATATATGCACTATATGCAATATTCATTAATTGATTTTGATCACTTGCAGGAGCTTTAACTTCTTTTAATCTTTGTTCTGTTGCTTCTTTATTAGCTTTTGCAATATTTAAATTATACTGACTAAGTAGTAATGCTTCTTCTGCAGATGATTTAGGGCTTATTTTATTTCTCTTTTTATATTCTTGCCAATTATTATGGGATGTTAATGCTTTATTATATATTGCATTATCTTCAACAAGTTTTTTAGTTTGCTCATTACCATATGTTTCAATAGTCTGTTTTGCCCATGCAGCTTCTGCTTGTTGTCTTCCACCATACTGATCTGCATTTTCTTTGCCAAAATTATATGCTTTTACTTGTGCTTCTAACATATACGCTGCACGTACAGAAGGATCTTTTGCAACAGTGTTAGCTAAATGTTCAGCTACAGGATTTGTTACTATTGGAATTGGTTCTTTATTATCATCATAAATTAAAGAGCCATCCTCATTTCTTTTGTATCCTGTAATATGATTAGTTAAAGCAGTTCCATTTTTAGTAGTAACAATCCAATCTCCTTCAAGTGTTGTTTGTTTAATTTCTAAACCACTATCTTTTAATGCTTCAAATGATTTTTTGTAAAGATTTGGATTTGCAATATAGTTAGGCATACCCATTGTAGAAGCTTCCTCAGCTGTACCATCCCTAAATTTTTCCATTTGCATTTGTAATCCCTGAACACCTATATCCCAATACTTATCTGAAGTACTATCAGTTCTTAATCTGTTAGCAGTACCCATTTGAGTTTGATAAGACTTAGTAAAAGCCATATCTTTTATAAGTGCCTTATCTTCAAAAAAAGGTTTAAATACACCTTTAGCTACATCTACATTTTGCTGTAGTGATAGGTCTAATCCTGATACTTGTTTTAAACCATTACTAATCTTATTAGAATACTGCTCACGTCTTTGCTTATTATCTTCTCTAGTCAAAGGAGCATATACAACTTTACTATATAAGTTATTTAATGATTTAAAATTTGTGTCATACCTATCCTGCCTAACTGATAAAACATCAGAAAGAAACTTATAGTCTGGCTTGAATGGCTCCAAGACAGGTATATAATCCGTTACTCCTTTTATATAAGTTGCCATATTACAAAGATACTAAATTTTTATAGTTTGTCATATTTATCATAATACACTTTTAAAGTTTATTACTTACCGTAAGGTAGAAAAAAGTTTCTTAATTGTGCACCTTTTTTTAATATTCTCATCTTTCTCTCTCCTCCTCTACGTTGATTACCTTGGTATCCACCTTGAGTAATTACATCAGATAACTCTTGAGCATTTGTTGTTTGACCTGCTTTAGAATTATCTGGTCTTTCATAATCAGGGAATCCCTCATATGATCCTGTTAACTCTTTCCACTCTTCTCTTTCTTTTATATACTGTTCTGCATTAGATTTAGGATCTGTATAGTTAGGATCTGAATAGAAAGATTTAGGATCTGTAATATTAATAATACCACCTGTATCTGGTGTTATATCAAACTGAGGATAAATACTATTTAAGTTAGCTGTATTTGCTCTATTAGTATAAGCATTTTGTAATTGCTGTGTAATAGCTGCATTTGCTTTTCTTAATGCATTATCGTAATTCTCTTCTACCAATACAGTGTTATCATATAATTGTTTTTTCTCATTATTATTAAGCATTTGAGTTTTATATTCTAACTCTGCATTCTTAACCGCAGCTTGATTAGCTACTGTTACATTATCACTTTGAATTTGATTCATTGTGTTAGCAATAGCTTTGTTAGCTTCACCTTGTGCTGCTAATGCTGCTGCCATACCTCTACCTGCACCAGATCCAAATGCTTTAGATACCTCAGCAGCTTGAGCAGCTTGCTCACCTATTGCAGCTATCTCTCTTGTAGGATCTTTAAATACAGTGTCAATTTCTGGTTGATTATAGAATGGAGACCAAGGGTATCTTCTTCTTAAACTTAACTTTGCATCTCTTGCATTAGCTAAACCTAATTCATCTTGTAACCAGAATGGAGTTTCTTTTGGTATACCTTCTCTTTCTGGAATAGTAATCTCTTTATCACACTTACAACCTGACGCAGGAGTAGTTTCATTACCATCAGCATCTACTACAGCTTCTACATATGGTGTCCATGTTCCTCCAGCTTCAGTACAAGCTGCTTCCATCTCTGCTGCATTTGAACAAGGAACAGCATCAGTAGTAGTAGTAATCTCTGTTTTTTCTCTTTGATCATTCATAGTATTACCAAAGAATCCATCTTCTCCTGTTATACTCATTCCAAAAGTAGTTTGATCACCAACACCACTTTGTTCATATTCAGTAAGTTGATCACCAGTTAAATTCATAGCAACACCTCCAATATAACCAGACTGCATGTGGTTAATCATATCATCATCCATTGCCTCATTACCAAAAATCTCTTTGTATTTCCAGTTCATGCCTTTGTCTACCGTTCCTTTTTGCCACATCTGACCATCAATTTCAACACAGCCAGTAGCACCTTCAGGGCATGGTGTATATTCATGCTTTCTATCCCATCCAGGATTGTTTCTCTCTTCCTGTGACATAGTACTCTCTAAGTGATTAACTTGAGCTTGATATTTTACATAATTTTTATGATATGTATCTTCATCTAGTGGAGCACTTAAGCCTTGTTTTTTTCTTCTATCAACATAAGCTTGGTATCTATCTTTTCTAACATTTTCTTGTGCTGGATCCATATACCATTCTCCCCAGTTCTCTGCACCACCAATAAAACTTTCAGTATTAGAAGTAGCGTCTACATCAACACGCATAGAGTTAATGTCATTCATTATAGCCTTTTGCTTTTCTGTATTAGCTCTAAACATTAACTCCTCAAACATTCTAGGATCTTTTCTTTTCATTCTTCTTAAATCCTTTTCAGTATACTCTACACCATTGTAAGTCATTACAACATCACCACCCTTTCTATACATTGGCATCATAGGATTTCTACTGCTTCCAGTAAAGTCTTGCAATGCAGGTTGACCACCATCTGCAAATGACCATTGTGATCCTACATAATAAGGACTATCTACATTTGAGTAATCTAAAGGCAAACCTTGTGCTCTACCTGGAGTTGTAAACCCTAATTGATCTGACTCATCATCACTAGCAGGATCAAAACCTCTATCCACATAGCCACCTGGCACCATCTGATCATTAGGTAAACCTTGTGTAACATTGTAAACATTAGTTATATTTTGCTGAGAATCATCTTTATCATCATCCTTCTTATTTTTCTTTGTATAGTCAGGTAATTCACCATGAATATTCTCATATGCTTGAGTATAATTTACATCAGGTTCATCTGGTGCAGTACCTCCTGCTTCAATGTGTTTTTCCCACATTTCTACAGTTTCTTCATTAATTTGATTACTAGCACCTGCTGCACCAAACATCATCATTTGGTCTTCCATAGATGGAGGTTGATAGGCAGATGCAAACTGATTCATATTAGTAACCATATTATTATTATACTCTTCCATTAATCTTAATTGATCAGCTTGGTATTGTTCAAACAATTGTTGCTCATTTGGTGTAACAGGACTATTATTATCATTTACAATTTCAGGAGCACTTGGACCTTCAGGAGTTTCATCACTACCTCCAAAAAGTGAAGCAAGCCAATTCATACCTATAGGCATTAAAGGCATTCCATACTGTGCTCTAGGTAGTGATCCACCATATCTACCTCTCATAGACTGAGGAATATATTCATCAGTTGATGCTGATTGAGGTGTATATGATTCAGTTGTAGATGTATCAATACTAGCAACTGGTTCATTTTGAGTTGAAACTGGTGCAGACTCAGTAGCAGTTGCATATGTTGAAGGTGTAGATATTGTATCTGAAATAGTATCAACTGTATTAACTACACCATCTATTTTATTTCTATTTGATGCAACATCTGAAACAGTATCAACAGTTTTTCTAGCAGTATTATATGCTTTACGTCCTCTGTTTGCAAATTTAGCAGTAGTAGCAACTTGACCTGCTCCTGGTATTATAGCTGCTGCATTCCATAGAAGATCTTCTTTATTATCTTTAAGAGCTTCTTGATCATCTAAAGCTGCAGATCCAGCAACTCTTACTGTAGAAATACCAGTATTAATAAGATCAGGTATAGCTCCAACTACTGGAAGAGTACCTGCTACAGATAATGCATCTTGTGTAATATCTAATGCTTGTTGACCATAATCATATAATTTTGAGTCTTTATATTCATCTTGTAAATAATCAACTCCTTGTTCTACTTTATCAGATGCATAGTTGTAAGCATCACCTACTTTGTCAGCTGCATAATTATAAGCACCTGAAATATCATCAGTAAAATCACCCCAACTATAACCAAATAAAGCTTGAGGAAGATTACCACCATATCTCATTTTCATTTCTTCTTCATGAAGATAACCCATTTCTTTCATGCGTAAATGATCCTCATACTTTTCAGCCATATAACCTTTTCCTGTTTCTGGATCATACATCATATGTGGCTCAAACTTTTCTTCACCACCATCTTGTCTATTATACCAACCTAAATTAATATCAAAGTTTCTTTGTAGTTTTCTTCCA
>Ga0208794_1000419_pt1 | contig 28740 bp, 41 predicted proteins | sample 32_taG_FD_184106 | JGI IMG/M metagenome (GOLD analysis project Ga0208794, IMG submission 184106) | Marine viral communities from the Gulf of Mexico - 32_GoM_OMZ_CsCl metaG (SPAdes) (version 2) | ecosystem: Environmental > Aquatic > Marine > Oceanic | place: Atlantic Ocean: Gulf of Mexico... | reverse complement strand
CTCTATTTTTTTTTTTGAGGGGGGAGTGCTAGCATTTTGCATAGGACATTTCCTATCCCCCCTCAATTTGATTTATTTATTTATCAAAATCAAACTCCATTTGTTTTTTATTTCTTTCAAAACTTTCATCAAGTTTTCGATTGCTTTCTGTACTTGGTAATTGCAAAAAGAATTTAAAAGTAAATAAAGCTATTACTGATAAACCAATCCACAAATCAAAGTATATTGCTAACACTACACCCAAAAAGATCATTACAAAGTTAAGTGCAAAATAAACTGCTCTAATCATTATTTCGCTCCACTTGGTAAAGCTAATAAAGAATTAGGTAAATCTAATTGAATGTTAGCGGTTTTCATTTCTTTAGATAACTCATTTAAAGTCGGTTGAATATGACTGCCTGTATAAAGTATATTCAAACACTTTTTACGTTTTTGATCTAAAGCATGATACAACTTATGCTTCGCTGTAAAATGACGTTTTGCTTCTTCATAACAAGCTTTTTTAATTCGCTTTGTTATGTATTCAACAGGATCGTTGTCATCTTTAATATCAATAGAGATGTTATTCATATCCCATTTACGTCTTTTTTTACTATTGTTATAAATCTCTGAAATTTCATCAGCGATTTTTTGAGCTTTATAACGTAAATCATTTTCCATAGATTGTTTCTTATCTTGGAAATCTCTCAACGCATTTACGCTTTTATCCAACTCTTTTATTTTAAGATTAAGTTTAAGTTCCTTGGCAAAATCTTTACCAACTTCTTCAACTTTCTCTTGCGCTTGTACTTCGATTTCTTCTTCTGCTCTATTAAAAGCAATTCCGAATTCATCTCGTACAAACTCACTCCACCTATCAACGTGGTCTTTTCTTAATGGTTGCATAATGTATTCCTTTCTGTTTTTAGTTATTATTACAACTGATTTGTTTATAGGTTATTATAGGATAATTGTCAAGCCCTAAAAAGAAAAAAATTTTTATTTTTTTATATGGGTGGGACCCGCCCACATGCTCTTCTCTACTTTAGAATGATTCTAAATTAGGTGCGACAATATTGTCCTTGTTATTATAGGATATTCTGTTAAGTTGATTTTATGTTTTTTATTCTAGTTTGGTGAAATAAAAAATATAGATCCAGGGGGTACCCAAATCATCACCCTGGATCGAGTGTTCGATTGTGGGGTTGTACTACACTTAAAATTGGGAAACCCTCAAAGATCAGATCCAGGATCACACCGCTACTTTACGTTGGCCGTCTTTCCTGGGTGCTGATCCCAGGTCGGTGAGATTGTTATACCATGGTCGCGCAAGTGTCTTTTTCCACCGACCTGGGATCAGTAGCGGGAAGTGAATCGCTGGTATTTCATCGCGTTGAAATATCTCGAACGGCGATAGGGCACCGACTACTGATCAAGAGTTCGATTTGTGAGGGTGTACGGCTCTATAAATTGTGACCCCAAAAATATCTTGTGGCCCTGGCTGATATATTCAGAAATGGGCCACAAGCAAAAAAAATATGGGTGGGTCCCGCCCACAAGCACTAATCACAGGCAACAAGTCACGGGGTGGGTCCCGCCCACACGCTCTTCTCTAAAAATAAAAAATTTTAACTGTTGACAATATCCTACAATAACCTATATTAGACTCATGAAAGATAAAAATTTAAACACGGCCCAGGCCTGGTTATTAGTCGGAGGCTTGAGCAAGCCCGGCAAGATGCCCGGATGGTCCATTGGTATACCCGCCAAAGAATGCAACACCGGCGGCAAGTTACAAAATAAGAAGGGCACCGTTTGCTTCGACTGTTATGCGCTTAAAGGTTGTTATGTTTTTAAAGTTGTACAAGATGCACAGTATAGAAGGCTGGCAGCTATTAAGCACCCGCGATGGGTCGAGGCCATGGCACTATTGATCAATTCAAAAAAGCCGGATGTCTTCAGATGGCACGATTCAGGAGACGTCCAGGACCTGGAACACCTCCAAAAAATTTTCGCCGTTTGTAGGTTGACGCCGTCCCGTATGCATTGGATGCCAACCAAAGAGGCATGGGTGAAAAAATATTTAAAACATAAGCCTGACAATTTAACAATTAGATTGTCTTCACCAATGGTGAACCAGGGACCAATTAAAAGCTGGCCCAATACTTCAACCGTGGTTACAAAGAAGGCCACGTGTCCAGCACCGCAGCAGGGCGGGCAATGTCTCGACTGTAGAAAATGCTGGAACCCAAAAATTAAAAACATTAGTTATGGCCAGCATTAGATCCAAGCATAACAATCTATTTAATTATTTTGTTTACGATCACAGGCTTCTATCTAAAGCCTACGTCAACAAGTGTAAAAAATTCCTGGGCAGGAATAGCAAGAGGGCTGGTAGTATTCCACCAGCCCTCAAGCAGAAATAAAAAAATTGGGTGGGTCCCGCCCACAAGCACGCATCACAGTCCGCAAGCGACGTCCACAGGCCACAGGCCACAAGCCAACAGGTCAAGGTTCAAGTTTCACGTGAAACATTTTTTCCTCCCCGGGCGGGTCCCGCCCACAAGCTCTCCTCTCGAGCCGCGACACTTTGTCCGTTGACTTTAGTCCTATAATATGTAGGACGCTAAACGTTTTGTAGAAATTTAAAGCTTGACTCCATACCCGTGGCACACGGATCTGCCTTCCCCTTAATTAAATCTTCTATATACCTTCCCTCATAAAGTTTTATGTCTCTCTGACAGAGGCCCTTGGCCATGATGAAACTGTTGTGTGGATGCTTAATATGGAAGCCAATTTGGTGTGGTGAAAACCGAATTTTTTTAACCAAATTTAACTTTAATTCAATAGTGAAAAAGTGGCCAGAATTATTATAGCCCAATAGATCGGGAGTACCGTGTGCAGCACTATTTTCCACACGGGTAAAGGAAATTTTACAATTATTCTTGATATTAAACTCCCTAATTTCATGCCAAAATTTAGTCTCTCCCTTAATCATTTTTCAGGTTAAGTTTGGAGTATTCAAGTTAATCAATTTTGTCTATGACCTGGCCCATATTCCACTTGGATTTATAGACTGTGATCACCAATCGATGAGTCTCTCTGACGCCAAACAATTTGTTTTCCATTAATTTAACGTCTTTGACATCAAACATTTCACCGTTCGGCATACAGATCTGGACTCGAGCCTCTTGAACTGTAGGGGACTTTAAAAATTTGTCTAGGACTTTCCTTAATAGCTTTCCTGTTACCATCACTTGAACATATACCAAAAATAAATTATATTGCAAGTATGGGAGTTCCAAAAAGACTTACTGAAAAACAAATTAAGTTTGCTAATTTAATCGTAACAGAAGAAGGTAAAAAGACTGATTCTGAATGCGCTATTGCTGCAGGTTATAAACCTGACAATGCCTATGTCAGTGCAAGCAGACTTCAAAACCCTGCATTGTATCCTTTGGTGGCCCAATACATTGGTAGACTCCGAGCCGAAAAATTAAAAAAATATGACATCACTTATGAAAAACATTTGGCTGAACTAGGTAGAATTAGAGATGGTGCTTTTGAAAACAAAGCCTGGAGTGCAGCAGGTAATATGGAAATTGCTAGAGGTAAAGCTGCCGGATTCCAAAATAATAATCACCTTCATCTACATAAGGACCTAAACAACGTTGAGGAATCAGAGTTAGATAAAATGTTAGCTAAAGCGCTGCAAGACTTTAAACCAATTATAAATTCAGATGCATCTGATGCAGAAGTGATTGAAGAAACTAAAGACTAATTTTTTCCATTTTAGTTACAATAGATTTAGGAAATACATTACGATCAGAAAAGACTGCGGATTCAGTATCATAAGAAGCAAAAGTCCAAACATGTTTATTATCTTTTTCAAAAATATAAGCTTGAGTCATCATCTTTGCAGGTTTTAAATCTTTTACATCAGCAGCTTCTGCATGTCCCGAATCTCCACACGGATCAATCCATTCAATAGAATAAAAATAATATTTCTTTTTTCCGATTACTGCATGTTTATATTTTGACTTTTTTCTTTTCATACCTCTATATATCACCTATAGGTTTTTTCTCTAGGCACATTTTTTTCAAAAACATTTTTCTTATGCGCGCGTACGGGTTTGCTAAAAGCGTTGATATAGGCCAATTATTATAAATTGTAACAGCTGTAACACCATTGTAACAGCGTTTTGTTACAAAAATATCGTCTAAAAGTGTTGGTATTAGCGAATAATAGCACATTGAAGGCCATTGTAACCATTGTAACACCATTTTGGAAATTGAAAAACAAAAAAACTTTTCTGGCAAAAAAAGTCTATAGGGGCTTTTACCCTAGCCCAGAGGGAAAGTGTTGCATTTATGCCACACTACTGTTGTATTTTAGCCACACTCCATACAATATCCAGGTAAACTGGCACTTTCATTTTTATATAAATGATTATTGCATTTTTTGGCTTTACAAAATACAGTTCCTTTTAAATCTATTTCTGGTTTCTTACCAAATATTTCATTAAAATTTTTTCTGTATGTTTCGTTTGATGGTCTTGTAATACCGTCAAACGTTCTACCTTTTTCTTTTTTCATGGTACTCCTTTGCTTTTTCATCGTCTTCAAATGCCATACAAGTATCACATCTTTCAATATGTGGCTCATGGTAAGGATCTTTTGGGTCAGATAAACCCGTGCTTATGACGTCTTCAAAATACCCTTTGCCATCACAATCCTGACAATAATTATCTGCGGGATTTTCAACTGCACATCTTTCGATATCAATTAATTTATCGTCAGCTGCTAACTTACCCATCTCTGACCATTCATTGTTGTAGTTATATCTTAAGGCATGCACTTTACTTGCAGCCTCTACATCATTTTTAGCTTTTACTGTAATCATATAAGATTGAGTAAAATTTCTTGTTGCCGTGTAACTATATTTTTTCATATTCATTCCTTTCATATAATATCCTATATAACATTACATCCCGGCTCTGTCAACTAATTCTTCCCATTCTTTTTTTTGCTTGTAATATTGTGCTACTTTCTTCCACCATTCGTTCGCATAATGTCTAAATTCTTCACCTTCTACGCGAAATTCCTGGAAATATAAATCTTTGCTGCACATTAGAATGATTCCAAACTGGATATTAGTTTGATATATTTGATTGTGAGCAATTGCATATCCTGCTAGCTGCAAGAAATAATCTTCAATCCATTCTTTTCTTTTTGGTTTATTGGTTTGTTTAAAATCTAATATGGCTTGTTTGCCCTCGTAGATTCCGACTCCATCACTGGCCCCTGCGTACATCTCCGGATAAAATAAAACACATTCCGTTGCCCACAATTCTTCTAGCTTATCTGTTAATCCCCGGTCCACGATTTGTCTTGCCATCTTCGTAGCTAATTGTCCTTCCGGAGTTAGATCCACTATAGGTCTGTTCAACATATATCCTTCAAGAATCGAGTGCATTAAAGTTCCTCTCGCTGCTGCATTGTCCGTGATCCTTGTGGCTTCGGCCTCTCCCACTCTAGCTTTCCACGCCTCCAATGAAGCTTTCTTCTCTTCACTCTCGCAGGCTTTTAATATAGAAGTAACACTTGGCAGCTTCTCCTCTCCTACCAAGTAATGTCTTTTACCATCAATTATTTTCCGAGTTGATGTCGGATAATAAAATTTTTTATTTAGTTTTATCATAGTTTACCTTTATCATTTGTCTCATTACGGTTGTCCAAGGGTTTAGGTCGTAGTCTTTTACGCACCCGGACAAACTTATTAATATAACAATCAGCACAATAATATTTTTTATTTTCAACAACAACTGCATCTTTTTTACATTCACATTTAATCACTTACAAATTCTCTACCTACCCTTAAATAATTTTTCCAATCATCCGGATTACTATCTCTTTTTTTATCATTACAAGCAACGCAACAAAATATAATATTATCAGTGGTATACGTTAATCTTGGATCATATCGATCAATACTAAAGTTAGTTGTTATTTGACCTTTACGTCCTTGATATCCCTTACCTCTAGTTCCACGTCTAGCTTTAAATGTAAAGGGCTGCTCACAATATCTACAAATTCTACCATTTGTTTCTGGAAATTTTTCTTTCATATTAATAATATGATTCATATATAATCTCCAAAATTCTTTTTTATCTATGTTAGGAATGTGGCCACCATACTTTGTATAACTAGGTTTAAATTTAGAAGAGATAGTTCGTGTCACATATCCTCGTTCCGAGTTCATGTATTCAAAATCCTTTTGTATTCGTCTTTCGTCGTTAGGATCTTTGTAGCCCATTAAATCTTTTTTTCTAAACAGATTTTATTTTTACCTTGTTCCAAAATATCAAAATCATAATACTTCAACATATCTCTGATAAGCTGCATATTATATTTAGGATAATCGTCAAAGATATAACGAGTCTTGGGTGCTGCACGATTAGCAAACCAAATAGCTTCAGTGATTACATCTCGAGTCATGTGTGGACCATCAAAATGTACTAACGCAAACCTGGAATCCTGGTGAGCCCTGTCGGCCATAAATTTAATATCAGTATCATTATACAAAGTAAACTTACCTTGATTACGATAAGGTTTAAAATCATGTAGCATTGTATCACGCATTTGATCTGTATAATCACAAGTATATTTACCTGTGTCATCATAATGTTGATATTCTAAATTGGCATAGGGATCTATACCAATATGAATGTAATTATTAATTACATTATCCATAATTATTTTAGATCCCATACCTTCACGAACCCCTATTTCAACGGATGCAAAACCATCACAATCGAAATTCTTGGTCCATTTTTCTAGTAGATTGTAGTCTGTGCTATCTCCTTTAATCATGTAACCTCTGCAATGCTTCTTTGTAGGCATCCATTATTTTTCTATGAGACTCGAAATACTTTTCAATATCATGATAGGCCCATTCTTTTTTATCTACAATAACCTCTAAAGATTTACTTGCTGCACTCGATGCATGTTCAATTATATTATAAACAAAGTCTTGTCTTACTTTATCCATCGTTGGAGGTATAGATTCAGCACTCGTTCCTAAATTTAAACCCATACTAGCTAAAACTTCTTTTACTTCATTCATAGATTTACGACCAAAGTTAGGTGTTCGTAGTAACTCACCTGGAGTTTTTTGTATTAAGTCTCCAATTGTTTTCATTTGGGGTTCATATTTTAAAAATGCAGAGTGTACTCTTACACTTAATTCAAGATCACTTATTGGTCTTTCTAATAGTTCTCTATTCATTAGTTTCCTTTCACATAAAGTTGAGATCGAAGAGAACGTATCTCTTCAATTAGTTTTTCATTATATTGGTGTAACTTCTCATTTCTAAACTCAAGAATTTCTATTCGTTTAGTGAGATCTGCAGGGCCCCGGTCATCAACCGGAGCCCCTTTCTTTTTTAATAACTCTAACTGTTCTGTTAGTTTATTATATTCAATTATGTCTGCTTCACTCATCATCTATGGTATTTCATCAACTCATTAAACTTTTTGAGTTCATGCTCCGATATGTTTTGCAAACCATTTGATTGGTTATAGATTTCCCGAGCCTGTAAAAGTTTGGCAGTATTTTGTCTGTCAAAATTCATAGACTTGTTACGATCTATAACCTCAAAATGTTCCTCTTTAAGTTCCGGCATTACGACGCCTTTTGACCTTTAACTTCATCTGTAAGCAGCAAAGGTTTTGCCGGCTCTTTGATGTAATCAAATGCATCATCAATGTTAATAAGAACTTGAAACTTTTTATTGTCTGCCGGTTCTTCTAACATCTCTGCACCTACTTTATATTTAAGTGCATCTTCCAGTGAGTTAGCTTCTTTCACTATGCTCACTACATCTTGCGCTCCCTTGTATGAGAACGTTACTCTTTTGACTAATGTATATTTCATACTTTCCTCCTGTATTGGTTAGTCTTTTATTTTGCCATTTAAACGTTTGGCTTCTTTGTTTACTAGAATAGTTACTACCTGGGCCCTTGATACATCGGGATCGTCAGGTACTAACACTTTTCTAATTTTATCAATTTTTGCATACGTCTCTTTTTTAATTGAGATGTTTTTGTATTTGCTAAAATCAGTCATCTGTTATATCCTTTCATTTTAATATTAGGATATCCTATAAAATATTCAAATTAATGTCAAGGACTCTATGAAATTTATTTTAACTATTTATATATGCTCGGTAATGGGTAATAATTGCCTGCATATACCCACAGAAATGCACGCTTATCAGACTGTCCATGATTCATTTGATAGTTGTATTAAGGATGGATTAGGGGAGTCTTTTGAAATATTCTTTAATGGGAAGTTATTAAAAATAGATCAAATAAATAAGACTCGAATGTATCCTAAATTTGTATGTGAACCTTTCACTCCAGAAGAGGCTGAACCTATTTAGCCCGTCTTCCTTGTCGATTGTATTTTTTAAAGCTGCGCTTCTCGCTTTTGTTTTTTGATTTCTTGTGAACTCGAATTCTTTTTTTAGGTTTTGGTCTTGGTACGAAATGTATAAATTTTTGACGAGCCATTATTTACTTTGTTCTTTTATCCATTGTTTATCACTTTCATTCAATCTTAAGTATCTTATACTACCATTGATATGCTGTCTAGTATCTGCACCACAATTAGTGCATCTATAATATTCAGTAACAATCGCAACTAAAATAGCTTCTTCATTACACTCTTCACAAATACCTGTCACAGTATCAATTTTATGAAAAATTTTAAATTTATTAGACAAGATCTTTGGCCTTTCCTATTATAGGTTTGTATTTAGTTTTACCTTCTGATCTGTACGCATGTAAAAAACTAGCTCTTGGTGTTCCTTCTACCCAGCTGCAGTGGATCCAACCCGAGTTGGGTTCGCCAGGAGTGTAGAACTCGAGGATCAATTGATCTGGTGAAAGATTATTTTTAATCCAATCAAAAAGTTCAGCGTTGTCTACGCCAATACATTCGAAGTCTGCGGCCTCGGCTTTGGCATGCTGGCTGTTCCGACTCGATCCAATGGCAAGGCATAGTTCTTCGCTACGGAAACCGCTCGTCACCTTAACTCTGCCGAAATGGTCCCGAACGGGTTGCAAAATATTTTCACACAAAGCTTTTAATTTTTCTATTTGTTCTGCATTAGGATTATTATTAATGCCTTTACGGATTGCTGTGTCCGATTTGATAAGTTCTGATAAAGTAAAGTTACGCGATAGATTCATAATTTTTATCCTTCCTATTATATATTTTTTTAGATTTAAGTATACGTTGTTTATACTTTCTATCTCTCAATAGTTTAGCCATATGATTACCTTTATTCGAGGATGAGTTTTTTGATACTTTTGCTACCATCAATATTTGACTCTAATTCTGCCATAGATTTTATGCACTGGTACTGAATATTATTATTTTTATTTGATCTCATTGCAACCCTCTTCCCTTTCAAGCAGTCAGACATAGTTTCCTGTATTCTATGTTCTTTGATTTCTCCATTGACAATCATAAGAAGGGCTATAATCAACTCCATTAGTGTGCTCCGTTTTCTCTAACTTTATCTTTTAACGCTTCGATATCAGCTAATGCTTTATCTAATTGTTCTCTTAAAAATTCTATGTTAACTTTGTTAGTCATATTCATCTCTTGAGTTTGTTCCATTTTTTCTACGGTCTTGTACAAATCCTCGATTAAAAATATTTGTTCCTGGTCCACGGGTACTTGTTCGGATTTTTTTAACAAATCATTTTGAAACAACTCACGTGATGTCTCTAACGATACCAACCTGGCAGTAAGCTCCGTATATGCGAACACGCCGGCTGCGACGAGCAAAATCAGAGAGGCAACCGTCTTCATCGGCATCTGTACAGCAGCTGATTCAGATATGTTTAAAGGTTTATTACTCATTTAGGTATATACCCCGGCTGTAAAAAAAGAGCTATCAATACAAAAGCTATGATTAAAGCACCTGTAAAATAATAGTTCATCCTTTGATACTCCATAATTATCTAGTCCAAAAAATTAATTTTTTTAAAAATTTTTTTATTTTTTTAATCATACTATCCTCCACTTTTTTTTCTGGTACACATGTAGGACAGGGTAATCCTCTTAATCGAATACCACAGATTCCACAAATGTTAGTGGGTTGTACATATTTTATACTCATGTTTTTTTCTCCTCAATTTCGTAAAAGAAATTATCGGTATCTTCTGTTTTCCATTTACCAGTATCTTCTACGTTCCATTCATTCGTTTGCACTTTCCAGTCAGGGATATTATCTTTCACAGTGAAAGAGGGTAAATCCCATATACATCTATTGTTAGGTTGTGCTGCAAAATTGCCATCTTCTAAAGCAATTATGTGAGCGCACTTATGTTCGTGCGGTATTTCCGAATGATCGGTGTCAAGTATATTACTATCTGGGTGGGCCCAGTCAATAGTAAATAAATAATGACCATGGTGCCATTTCTTGTCTTTTCCTATGTATTTACCGGAAGCTGCGCTTAAAATAGACCAACTAGTAACAGTAGGATAATAACTAAAAGAATTCCAAAGTTCCAGTTCATCAAGTCTCTTATGTGGAACAGATGTGGGTTCATAACCACGTTGAATAAAAGCCGTAATTGGGAGACGATAAAAGATTGCACCATTTTCCATAAGCGCATGCCATAAGATAGCACGACCTCCCATAGAGGTAATACCAAAGATAATACAGTCTTCAACTTCTCCATGATGTTTTTTAAGATCATATAAATACTCCCTTCTAATTTTTGCGTAAATTGGCGGTATGTTCGCATTTAAATAAGCCATAATCAACCATTAATATCTCCCCAAGTATCTGCTAATTCACAGTCCACTTTGTTGGGGACTTCCAAAGTAACTGCATCCTGCATGATCTCCACAATTTGTTTCGCTTGCTCTTGATCTTTTACAGAAATACAAAGTTCATCATGAATTTGTACGTGCGCTATAATACCATTTTTATATAAATCTAACATAGCTTTTTTAGTCATGTCTGCCGCAGATCCTTGAATTAATTTATTTAAAGCTTTGTAAGTATAAGCTCTTCTAATTCCTGGTCCGTGTTCCTGTAATGCTTCTTCATGAGGCAATGCTTTATGCATACCAAATTGATTAGGCTCCCACAAATGAAACCTACACAATCGTCCCAAGAGAGTTCGAATTTGACCACGCTCTTGGGCACGATTGGAAGCACTATTCATTAACTGCTTAACGAAGGGAACTTTAGCGTGGTATTGATCGAACAATTCTATTGCTTTATCTTTTGATACACCTAGTTCCGCCTGGAGTTTTGCTTTACCCATACCATAAAATAATCCTAGGTTAATTACTTTGGCTTGTGATCTTGGAATCTTTGCCATGTCTGCTACGACCTGGTGAAAGTCTGTTGAAGTGTCATTTTCATAATTATCAATTACATCATTAACAGATGGAAATTTATGTAAAGCTGCATAATGCACTACCAGCCTAGGCTCTTGTTGAGAATAGTCAAAACTACCCCATCTATGGCCCTTCTCGGGTATAAAAATAGACCTAATCATAGGTCCAAGATCCTTATTTCTAGCTGGAAGCTGCTGTAAATTAGGATTAGAATAGCTAAATCTACCAGTCACAGTCCCACCATTATCCGATCTTATTTGATTTATGTCGGCATGAATCCTGCCTTTATGTTCATGTTTAATTATGGTATCTATAAAAGTAGTATGAGCCTTATTAACTTCTCTAGCTTGAGCAATCATTCTAACTACAGGATGTTCATGATTAGAAATAAAATTTTTTGTAAAGGATGGAGCCTGTGATTTTGCAGTTCTTTCATAAGGTAAACCAAGTTTATCAAAAACTTTGGCAACACTTCTTGCTGCCATTAATTGAACATCTACTCCTGTTTCTATTTTTATTTGTTGGAGTAAGTTATCTTCTTGTACTGTTAACGCTTGCTTCAATTTATGAGCTCTTTCAACGTCCACTCTCACCCCAAGAAATCTCATGTCTACCAGACAAGGAAATAGATCTGTCTCGAGTTCAAAAATAGACTCAACGTCTTGATGTAATAATTCTTTTTTAAATATTTGCCAAAGTTCTAAAGTAAGTTCAGCATCTTTTTCTGCGTAAGATCCAACATACATTGCTGGCAGTTGCCACATATCTGCTTTGGGATCTAATCCTCTGGACTTTGCTTCTTCATTTAATGCAGATTCATTTTTACCGTGACCTAAATAATCCCAAGCTAAACTATTTAAATCAAATCGAAATCTATTTTCGTCAATCAAAGAGGCTGCAATCATGGTATCAACTATTTGTCCATTAATACCAAGACCCATAGACCTAATCCAACATACATCGTACATTGCATTGTGAAATATTTTTATAGCGTCACTATCTAATACATCTTGGAACCAATTTAATGTTCTCTTACGATCCATGTTTGGCCCTGATCCGTGAGCAATTGGAAAATAAAATTTTCTACCTGGTACAGCAACCGCAATACCTACAACTTCTCCGTTCCCAATAATAGATCCAGATCCTTTTGATTTTAAATCAGGATCTCTTGTTTCTAAATCGATCGCGATCTCATCATACTTTCTTAAATCAGGATATTCTTCTGGTTCATTCCATTCTGTCTGTGCTTCAAATAAAGGTACTTTCATTTTTTAGGCTCGTATAAATATTTTTTTTCTATAACTTTATTTAATCTGTGTTTATTACTAAATGCATACAAAGCTGCATTATAGTTGTCAGGAAAAATTTCCCAGGCAAGTTCTTCAAAACCTGTATATATTTCTAAATAAAATTTATTTTTAGCTACTGTAATTATTTTTTTAATAGTTGCTTTTTGTCCCATTATTTTTTCTTTTTCATATCGTTTATTTTTAGCATTTCTAATTGACAGTAATGTACAATTTTTTTAAGATCTTCAATTCCTCCTTTTCTCTGGTACCTGCAAACGTACTTCACAACGTTCCCCTGAAAAAATGAAAGATCATTTTTAGAAATAAACTCATAAGGTTGAATGGGAAACTTGGTATAGTGATTCCCGCCTACCTGGGTGTATTGTGGAAATGATTCTTTAAATATATCTTCTGATGTCATAGTTGATATCCCTTTCGTTCGATTTTTGCTCTCATTAAATATAAGTTTCTTTTTGCTCTCGTGCAACCTACATACCATACTCTATGCTCTTCGTCACGCTTTATTATACTTTTAATTGTAGCTTCTCTTATTTTTTTAGCATTATCTAATACTAAAATTACGTTCTCACATTCACCACCTTTGGCAGCGTGAATAGTAGATACTTTGATTCGGGCCTCATCACTTAATTTTTCTTTATTTGACAACATTAGTCTTATGTAGATTTTATCATCAGCTGGTGCATTGTCAAAACATTCAAACCATTTTAAATCTTTTTTAAGTTCTCTGTTTCCCATGTATTCTTTTATGTCTTCTAGAGCAGTGTCAGAAATTACTTCTCCATTTAACCATTTGCTATGATTAATAATTGCTTTGTAAAGTTTTGTATTATAACTTTTTTGATGTTTATTTTCGTAGTATAATCCTTTCACTTTTAATAGATCACATACTTCTTTTGATCGAGATATTGTTCTGGTTAAGATTAACCAATTGTCCTGGTAAAGATCCACATTCTCCAAGCTATTGATTTTACTACATAATCCTTCTTCATTTCTAGGTAGATAATTTTTAGTTGCCCGGAGTCCTTCGATTCTTCCAGTTATAATTTCAGAAATATCTTGTACGGCTTTTGGAATCCTTCTTGATTTAGATAATACTTTTTCTTTTGCAGGTTCTTGTATAAATCTATGTACATCTGCACCTGCCCAACCATAGATAGCCTGGTCATCATCTCCAGCAAGATATATATTTTTTGTTTTTGATTTTAATATGTCATAAAGTTTCCATTGTATTGGTGAAAGATCTTGAGCTTCATCAATAAAAACTACATCAAATTCTGGAATTTTATTTGGTTGCCGTACGATATCGTGAATCATATCCGTAAAGTCAACTAAATTATTTATGTCAGGATGTTTGTAATGATTATAATTTGCTTCAATATGTTTTAACAAATCAGGATCTACATCTGTTGAATGTTCTGCAGTACAATATTCATCCCATACCGGAATATCTTTTTCTTTAGCTTTTAAAATAATTTGAAAGTATTCGTTATCGCAGGTTAAGTAAGGTGAAGCATCCATATCTTTTTTTGCATTGACCCGTATACTTAATTCTTTTCCCAGATCATTGTAATGATAATCCTGCATTACATTTTCTTCTCGAAGTCCTAAACTATGAAAGGCCAAAGAATGAAGTGTTTGAAAATATCGAAGTTGTTTCTTTTTATATTGAGGATTTTTTTGAAGCATTCTATTTCTAGCTTCGTGAGCTGCCTTTCTAGTAAATGCAAAGTAACCTATTTTATTAACAGGAGTGCCTATTCTAATATAGGCCATAGCTCTTCTTATTAATTTTTCTGTTTTCCCCGTGCCAGGAGGTCCATATATCTTTGTAATTTTTGTCATTAAAGAATATCTTTTTTACTCTTCATAGGTATGATCTCTACTTCGTTCTCTTCTTTTTGAAAGTAGGTCATAGAAATTTTTACGCATCTTACCGGGTTGTTAGATTTTTTTTCTGTATTCTTTTTAGGATATCTTTTAGGATGTCGAAGTTCGGCCTCAAAAAAATCCATTAACATTTGTCCAGTTCGATCAATCTTTGCTTTCCATTCTTTATTTTTTAAAAAATTATAAAAAGGATCAAACACAAAATAAGCAAAGCCATCAGCATCAATTAAGGTACTACCACTTCTGAATGCTGCATCACTTACTGCTGGAACGCCGTGTATATAATCTTCTAAATGTTTATGTAATACTTCTTTTGGTGATGTTCCAGGAGGAGCTTTTTCTGTTTTCATTCCCTGCCATAGAGTATCTAAAATATTTTGCATATCATCACCTTTAATTCGTGGTGGTGGAATAGGGGTATGTGCTCCAATTAAACGTCTTAATTTTTCTTGGTCCATGATGTAATTAATATCTCTAGCGATTATTTGTTGTGTGGTTTCGCCTTCTATTTTATCATTGTAATGTACCGTAAATCTAAATTCAGGATCTGGTGAATAATCTATTTTAATTAATGCAGATAATGTTGGAAATTTTTTAACTTTATCAGAGGCCACACCAAATTTTCTTTTAAGACATTCTGATTTAACACACATACTATTAATAGGTTCTTCTGAACAAGTATGACCAGCAGTTTCTTTTTTGTATGCTTTTATTTTTTGTTTTACTTTTTCATCTCCCCAAATGTTATCGTAAACAATATAGTTCCTGGCACCTTCTAAAAGTTTTTCTTCCCAATTATCTGGATATTTCTTTTTAGCAAAGACCATATAATTATAAATAAACCTGTCTCTATAATCATCGAGTTTATTTTTAGAGAGTCTTTGTAGACATACAGGGCCATCTATAAATTCATCTGCACCACCCGTAAGTTCTAATCTAATTAATTCATTAGCAAATTCTTCTAGCTCTTCTTTTGTTTTTGTGTTAGCCTCGACGACTTTTATAAATTGGTCAAAGGTAAACTCCGTACCATCTAAATTAACACCTACTCTTTCATTACGATTATAATAAGGTAAATTAATAAAGTTACCGTTGATAGGTTTTTGATCTGAACCTACACCTAGTTGTGTTTGTTTCGGAAATATTTCTGTTGATGCTTTTAAATCAAAAGTAAATAAAAGTTTATCTAAAAAATTTCTTACAAAACTTGCTTTGACTGGTTCTTTAAAGAACACATAAATATGTAGCCCACCACTTTTAGATTTAACGGGTACTACAGGAATATTTTTCTTGTCAATAATTTCTAAATATTTTCTTAAATCAAAGTTGTCATATTCGTCAGAGTCAATATCAATTGCTCCAAACTTTGCGAGTCCTTCATCATTACATGGTTGAATCCCAATAGATTTTTTACCAGATAAATGATCTAAATAATCAGACTCAATTAATGGTTTAGCTGCCCAACCATATTTTAATTTTAACTTTCCTGTGGCAGGATCTTTGTATGCAGAGTTTATATCTGCATAACCATAGTCTCTTTTAAGACCTGTAAATATTTCTATAAATTTATTTTCCATCTTTCCTTTTTAGTAGGGGTGACTCTACTCTCGCTTTGCCACCCCTGTTGCAACCATTCCCGGAGGGGAATTTTACATAATGTGAGCGGATCCACCATCAGACTTGGCTATATCTTCCTCACCATGTTTTACTTGAACATCTCCTTTAGAAATGCTTTCAGAAAAACTTCTAGCTTGTTGATATAATGCAGCGTCTTCAATTGGACCTGTTTTGCTCACTTCCCAACCAAACCATGTACCTTTGTCGTTAGACTGTTGTACAGTTTTTAATTGATAAAGATGGCTAAAAGATGCTGGTGTAAACATACCGTTCTTACCTTGCATCTTTATACTTTGCATCATGCTATTCCATTTTCTACTAATTTTTAATTGAGTAGATTTCATAGCAATCAATGCAGTAGTTGGTGATTGACTATTGACTATAACAAAATGTTGAGCAGTTTTTTCGATATAGTTACCATTTGGTAGTCTATCTTTAAAATCTGCACCTCTAGTTGTTTTAGTCATGATGTCACTAGATGAAGGATAGATATTTACTGGCGCACCAGATCCATCTGTTCCTCTATCTTTCCACTCGACGTATTCAAGTTTGTAGTAACATGGAATCACTTGGACTCCTTTTTCACCATCGAAGAGCTCACCTGTTACTGAATTGTAAATCATTCCAGGTTCTGCACCTTCAACATACTTGCCGTCTCTCTTGTTTACTTCAGGAGATAACTGACCAAGTATTTTAAGAAACGGTAATGCAAGATCATCTTGTCCTACCGTTCCAGTTTGTACATTTGCATCTGCTTCAAACACAACGTTTGTAGACAGAGCATTGTTTTTCTTCGTTATTGGTTCTTTGCTCATTTTTCTATTTCCTCGTTATTTTGGTTCTGTTTCCTGCGAACACGTTAAATAGATCCGTGGGCATCTCTTTCCCAGACTCAAGACGCTCACGAACCAATGCTTTAAGTGTCATTGGCTCAACCTTTAACTTCTGGGTCGGTTGATACCCTTGACCTTGTGCAAGGACTGCATATTCTGCAGCCTTGTTATCTTCGTTACGACCAAAGGAAACGGTGATCTCATTTTTAATAAGATCCCCCAAGTCATTCTTACGAAGCCAGTTAAATGCTTCATCCTGTTTTGCTTTTGGAATTGAAGCACCATAGACGGGTTTGACTTCTACGCCAGCCCCATCTGCTAAACTAAATTTTGATATATTCATTTCTGTCATCATGGTAGGTATAACCTCTCCAGATAAAACGTCTATATCATTTTTAATTTTTTTTAATTCTTCTTCTTTTGCTGCAAGATTATCTTCCAAAGTTCTTAATTTAATTACCTGGGTAGATAGTTCTTTAATGTCATTCGTATTAGCACTTGCTAACGAATCAACTTTATCTTTTTCTAGATTTATACTCATGTCTTTTTACCTTTCGTAGTAGTTAATGATGTTGTTAATATAATGTCATAATATCCTATGTCAAGTTTATTCTTCAATCTTTCCTTGTTCATATAAATTTATTTCTATAGGATAATAAGTTTTTTCTTGTCTATCCCATTTTAGTAAATTAAATTTACCACCGGTTTTATCTGCCACAATTGAACATGCAACCCCAATAATAGCAGGATCGCCTGTAAGTAGTAAATAATCTTTTTCTGTGTAGTTATCTAATAGTTTTCGCAATTTAAAAATTAATGGCCCTGGAGACAATATAATTTGTGAATGTTCAGGTAATAAAGTTTTTAATGTACCAAACTTTTGAGCCCCCATAATATTAAATTTAGGCGCACCTATTTTAGTTCCAGGTAATTCTTGTATTATATAAACTGTGTTCATAACTTTCCTATTGACATTTGATACAGATCAATGATAGGTTTGTCAATAGAAAGAAGAAATATTATGAACTATAAATTTAAAACAAAGCCTTATGAGCATCAATTAAAAGCTCTTAAGAAGTCACATAACAAAGAACTATTTGCATATTTTATGGAAATGGGTACGGGTAAATCTAAAGTCTTAATAGATAATGTATCTATGCTTTACGATAAAGGTAAGATTAATGGATTTTTATTAGTAGCACCTAAAGGTGTATATAAAAATTGGTTTGATTCAGAGATACCTACGCATATGGTGGACCACATTGAAAAGAAAATGGTGCTGTGGCAAGCAAACATCACTAAATCACAGCAACAAAAATTAGATACTTTATTTGAACCTGGTGAAGACTTACATATTTTAATAATGAATGTAGATGCATTCAGCACAAGTAAAGGTGTAGAGTTTGCAGCTAAATTTTTACGTTGTCATCGAACTATGATGGCTATTGATGAGTCTACTACAATTAAAAATCCTGATGCTAAAAGATCTAAACATATATGTTCCTTGGGCCAGTATGCTACCTACAAAAGAATTCTTACAGGATCACCTGTTACTAAATCCCCATTAGATTTATATAAACAATGTGAATTTTTAGGAGAAGGTCTATTAGATTTTACATCTTATTATGCATTTAGAACTAGATACGCTATCCTTAAAACTATGAACTTTGGTTCCCATAGTGCTAAAGTTCCTGTTGGTTATAAAAATTTACAGGAATTATCTGATAAGATTGCTTTGTTTTCTGACAGAGTATTAAAAGAAGATTGTTTAGATTTACCTGATTATACTTATCAAAAAAGAATTATACAATTAAGTAAAGAACAACAAAAACTTTACGATCAAATGAAAAATGTAGCGCTTGCACAAATGGATGGTAAACTAATGACTACATCTACTGCATTGGTTCAATTAATGAGACTCCAACAAATTACTTGTGGTCATTTTAAAGCTGATGATGGTACACTTAAAATTATTAAAAATGAAAGAGTCACTGCATTAATGGATATTCTTGAAGAAGTGGAGGGTAAGGCTATTATCTGGGCTCATTGGAGACATGATATAGACTCCATAGTTAAAGCAATTGAAAAAGTATATCCGGGTTCCGTGATGACTTATTATGGTTCTACGTCTACTGAAGACAGAGCCAAAGCAATTAAAGCTATACAAGATCCTAATTCTAAAGTTAGGTTTTTAGTTGGTACACCACAAACAGGTGGGTATGGTATTACACTTACAGAAGCTAATGTAATGATTTATTATTCTAATGGTTATGATTTAGAAAAACGTACACAATCAGAAGCTAGAATAAATCGTATTGGTCAAAAAAGAAAAATGACTTACATAGATATTATAGCTGAAAAAACTGTAGACGAACGTATAGTAAAAGCTTTACGTAAAAAAATAAATATAGCTTCGGAAGTCATGGGAGAAGAATTAAAAGCATGGATTTAATTATTTTAAATGATGGAATATATCACTTAATTCCAGTTACAAAAAAATTATTAGAAGGAATTGCATTAACTACGGACGTAGATTGTTTTGATCTGTGTGATATCATTAGATTAAAATTAACAGGGTATGTTGACACTTTAAATCTTCACATTATGAAGGATGGTAGTGGAAGTTTAATTGGATGTATGTGTCGTTAATTTGTCATATCCATTAGTAAAGTTAAAAGTACGGCTCCCATACCACCAACTATCCAATACTCTAGTCTTTTAATACGTTCTTTCATTTCTTTTATTTGTTCAAACGTTTGCTTTTGCATTATTCTGCAAAGCTTTTCATGGGATTCAATTTTTTGTAATGCTGATTTTCTAGTCATTGTTACTCCCTAAATGCAGCGTGTTGTCCTGTGGACATGCCACTTCCTAATTGTGCTCCGCCTGCATTGTTTCCTACAGGGCTTTCATTAAAACTTTGATTGTCATTATCTCCTCCTTGATAGTCTGCACCCATATCTATAATGCCTCCAGAATCAAAAGGATCTTGTTTTTTTTGAATTTGTGTTTTAACATCGTCATAGCTTAATCCATAATTATCCATATAAAATTGATTTGCTAAATCTTGATCTAAACTTCTTAATCCCGCTAAAGCGTGTGATCGATAAGAGCTAGTTCCTGGTTGCATGTAATTATCCATCATACTTACAACATTATATCCATACTTATCTTGTCTGCCGTGTGGACCATATCCTCCATACATATCTAAAAGATTCTGATCATAAGGTTTAGGACCAAATTTAGTCATTATAAAATTCATTCCAGGTATTCCAGTGGCCATTCCCATTATACCCGCCATTATAGGTACTCCATATTTATTCAACATAGATCCAATTGGTTGAGTTACAGACTGTAGTCCAGCATAAAAAGGATCAATGTCTTGCGTATTAGTTTGACTTTGATTGTATGTATCTGATCCAAGATCCGTGTCTTGTGATACAGTATTAATGTTAGCATCATAAACCTGCTCTCCAATCGTTCTACCTGGAGCTATTCCTTTTAGTTCTGCTGCTAGTTTAAGTTCTTTTAAAGTTGTCATAGTTTATCCAAAAGGAAATAGTTTATCAAATTTTTGATCAGTTGGTAGTAAATTATATTTGGTTCCTAAATTAGTGGTATTAACAGAAGCCATGTTTACTGATGCATTTTTGTTTGGATCAACTGGTAGTACCGCTGGCACATTATTGACTGGAACTAAATTAGCACCTCTAGGTGGTAAGGTTCTTGCTTCTTTAACACCAAAAGTTAAAGCTGCATCAATATATGCTTCGAAACTTTCTAAACTATCATTAAGATCATAGTTTCTTACATCTTTTCTTAAATCATCCCATGCATCTTCAGCTACATCTAAACCTAGTTCAAATTTTAATGCCGCATCTAGATTTTGGTCCTCTAATCTTTCAAGTAAAGATTTAACTCTAGCATCACTTGGGGTAGGAACTTTAAATCTACCAGCAAATAAATTTTGTACTTCTGTTTTGTTTTTTAAACGATCATTTAAAACTTTTCTTAAATCACTTCTACTTACACCTAAATCTTCGGCAGCTTGAATAATATTCATTAAATTTTTTTGAGATTTAAATGAGTCCATTACCCAAACTTTGTAAGCATTAATTTTTTCTTCTGGTGTAGACCTTGCGCTATAAGCAATACTTGCAAACTTGGAACCTATGTTTCTTTTATCTCTTCCAAATGATGTAATAATAAATGGCATACTTTGCATAGGTTTAATTTCCTGGACCCTTACACCAGCCATCAGTGCTACTAATTCGTCTCTTAAATTTCTTTCACTACCATAGTCGGTAAATCTACCACTAGCACCATCCCATATTTTAACTGCAGAAGTAAATGCTCCAGGGTTAAGGCCACCTATGATATGTTCTAAACTTTTAGATAGCTTTACACCTAGTGGATCTGTTTCTCTATAAATAACTTTACCTGTTCCTGTTTTTCCACCTCTTAAACTAACATCCGTGATTCTTTCAACACCAATAGACTCGGATATAAATGGTGAAAAGAATTCTACTAAAGCTCCAGGATTATCGGGAGTACCAATTAAAGAATTAAACACAATTGTATTTACGCTGTCTTGATTTACTTCTCCTCTACCAAAAGCATTTACAACCGCATTGATTGGTCTGACTAATGAATCGTATGGATTAGAATATGAAAAATTAAAATACTTAAAGTTACCATCGGCATCAGGCGATGACACTGGTATTAATGTTGCGTTTTTTTCATACACAGGAACAAACGCTCTAGCCTTTTGCATCATCTCATCAGTTACCCCAGTGATGGCTTGAGCTGTGCCACCAATAACTGTACCTATACCACCAAACGTTGCTGAAGCTCCGATTAATCTACGAGCTCCCATTTGTCTAATGTATGGGTTGGTGCTAGTTAATTCTCTTGCACCAATTGTAATTAGATTAGATCCTGTTCTTAATATCTCTGCAGGAAACGCTATGAAATTTCCTAAAGGTAAGTCTCTAATACTTTGAATTATTTTAGGGACCTTACTGTAAGTCGGAATAGTATTAGTTACAAGATACGCAGACACTTCTTTAAGAGCTTCGTCTGCCGTTTTCTTTGCACCTGTAATAGAACTTATTTCAATAAAATCTTCTTTAGCTACAGTTCTGTACCAGTCTTTTACTTCATCTAATACTTTAGCAGGAGTAGCTTTAGGATCTCCGAACGCTTGTTTAAGAGCAGATTGATAGAATCTGTCAGAGTATATCTTCCAAACGTTATCACCTCCTTGATAAACATCAACAAACTTTTTAACTGTTGGATTTTTCATAAAGTCATCAATACTTATTATTCCTTTAACTCCTTTTTGAGCGAGACGTTTCATTTCATTAACTGCAATACTTTGATCAATGATTCCTCGTGTTACACTATCATCTATAAAATCATCAAATATTTTTTCGTCTACTTTTCCACTTTTAAATATATCTTCAAACGTATCTCTAAATGCTTGAGATACTGAACTACGACTACCTATTAATCCACTAGCTAAAGGAAAGAAAGAAGCGGTAGTTACGTTTCTTACTTGTGTCATTGGTGAAAAAATAGTTTTAGTTATCTGACCACCAGCTTTAAATTTCATTATGTTAGAATAAAAAACATTATCAAATAAATTATCAAAATTACTTTTTACTCCTTGTATTGCATTGGCAATTTCAGGAAGTGTATAATAAGTATCAAACTTTGCTGCTTCTCCCTCTTTAGGTTTTCTCATTTTTTCATTCCTAAAAAATTTAGAGTCTAAAGCAAAGTCGTCAATAGAATTAATACCAGCGTCAGGTCGAGCTGTAATTTTTCTTAAACGTGTAGGGTCAATTCCTCTTCTTATTACATCTTGATATGCAGCGTCATCAGTTAAAATGTTTTTAAATACTATACCATTTTTTAACCATTCAGACTCTACAAGATCAAAGTATTGTCTTTGATAAACTTGTTTATTATTCCATATAATCGTATCTAATACCGGACTATAATCTTTTATTTCTACTTTTTGTCCTTTAGGTGTAGATAAAAATTTTCTAATTTCATCAGAAAGATCATCTACTTTTTTAATATCTTTACCTGTAAACCTAGCAATAGATCCAAAATATTTATTAGTATTAGCTCCAGCATTTATTACTGCACTCTTTAAACCATTCATTCTGGCTGTTACTTCATCATCTAATAATTTATTAAACGCAGTTTCTTTTTCGTTAAGTTTTTTACCTTTGGCTAATTTATCTTTTAGTGTTCTAGCTTCTTTATAAGAAATATTTTTAGGCCGCATGTTTTGATTTAAAAGAATATTATTTTTTATTTCTTTTCTTGCACCTAACGCTGCTGTGCCTTTTACATCAAACTCAAAATTTTTATTATTAAATGATGCAAGTCTTTGTTTAAAAAAATTATCTGCATCCTTCATTTTTAAACTAGCTAAATCTTTAAAAGATTTAATTGGAGAATTAGCAAATAAATTACCTACCATTTGATTAGACTCTTTTAACATTTGTTTTATTTCTTTAGCTTCTTTTCTTATTGCAGGATCTACTAACTTTAACATTTCATCTGCTTGCTTTTTACCTGGAGCCATAATATAGTCTGTAATTTTATTACGTTCTCTTTGAAGATCGTCCATAATATTTCTATAAGTTATAACCTTTTTATCTTTTGTAACTGTGCTGATATCTCCAAATTTTGTTAATTGTTTACCGAAAGCAGTAATATCAGGAACTCTATCAAATATATTACCTTTCATTTTAGTAACAATGTCATAAAGTTTTTCATTCATGTATTCATCTTTACGATTAAATTTTTTAGTAATAGCTTCTAATTTAGCAGTTACTTTATCACCTTCGTTTTTTAAACCTTTAGACATTAAACCAGCAGAACCAAAGTATTCTTTGAGTTTACTTAATTTACCTGCAACCGTTTGACCAAACGTACCGCCTTTAGTATTATAAAAAGCCCACATAGATGGATCAGGTATATCTAATTTTTCATATAATTTACTTTTAAACTTATCTTTTTTTGTGCCAAGTTTAGTTACACCTTTAGTAATAAAGCTACCTTCTTTACCTTTACCAGCTATTCCAACTGTTAATGGATTAAGAACTTTATTATCTAATTGTCTTAATACTGCACCTGCTGCAGGATCAATTACTTTATTATATACAGGTCCTAAAAGTTTTTTACCTACCGCACCTGCAACTGGTAACATTGCAATAGCACCACCAATGGTGCCACCTTCAGCTCCAAACTTTAATTTTTGTTTCATTTTTGCTACAGCTAATTCTTTACCTGTAGCTGATGCAAGATCCGGTGTTTCTGTTATGCCAAGCATGTCTGATAAAACAACGTTCTTGGTTGGTACACTAACTGCAATATCAGTGGCTCCACCTAGAGCTCCCCAATAACCAGCTCTTCTTGCAATCTCTGTGCCTTTAGCTCCAATAGTTGGTAGACTAGAAAGTTTAGTAGTTTGTCCTGCTTTTCGTAAAAGAGGAATAGCTCTACCTATTTTAGATGCAATACCTAGTGGTACACCAAATTGAGTTATAGTTTGAACAATTTGTCCAAGACCTGTTTTAGCTTCGATATTTAAAATAGGAGCTGCTTCAAAAAAAGCATCTATCTTTCCTGTAAGATCTTTGTCAGTTAACATATCAAAAGGTAATACACCTAATGTAACTAAACCTTGTAATGCATCACTAATACCACCGATAGGTGCTCTAAATACATCAAGTGCATAATCACCAATAGTAGTTTCTGCTTCTGGTGCTACAACATCCTGTTCTTGTTGGAATGATGCAATTTTAGCAAGTTCTTGCCAATCCATAGAACCTCCTATGCTAATACCGCTGGCGGTAATATTAGATTAACTCCGTATTTTGTATTAAAATTACTGACATCAGTTTGTGAATTGATGTAATAAAAGTCTTGTAATGCTTCTTTGCTGTTAGCTAATAGCTGTACAACGTCATCTGTTATTTCTTTTGGTAATCTACTTCTTAATGTAGCAAAGTCCATAACAGGTACTTCTTTCATCGGCTCTACATTTTCTGCAGCCGCTACTTCTGTTGCTTCAACTTTTCCTGTTGGAGTTTTAACAGTTTCTTGTTCCACAGTTTCAGTTATCTCTCCCATTTCAGGAGTTCCCAGAGCTCTATTTACTCTACCACCTTTTGCTAAATTTAAATCATTTAAACCAGGAATAGTAATTCCTGCTATGTTAGCGTACTCTGCATATTCTTTTATAATCTGTTTAGCTTCCGCTACTTTCTTTTGAGAAGCAGCATCTGTTTTATTTCCATATCTTTGTATATTTCTTAAAGCATCTTTGTAAGCTATATTGTTAGCGGTTAACATAGCCGTAGCAAATTCTACATTAATGTCTTTACCACTTCCCGCACCTTTAATTACCATTTCCCAAGCTTCTAATTCTAATTGATTTTTAGATTTTTTATTATTGGGATTTGCTATTTGTTGATTTACATAATTTTTAACTATTTTTTCTGTGTTAGTTAATTTACCGTCGGCTAGTTCTTTTGCTTTGTAGTTTTTGTATGCAGTAAGTATTAAAGCCTTATCTTCTTTTCGTTCTTCTTTTTTCAATTTAGCTGCTGCGTCTGCACCGACTTCTAGCTTATCTGCAATTGTTCCAGGTGTTTTAATAGCTTTAGCAAGTATTAAAGCTTTCTCACCTTTGCTTGTGCCAGTGTCTTTTAATAAGTCTTTAAGAATATCTACTTCACCTTCGATTGAATCTTTCATAGATGTCTCACCCACAAGTTCATTAAGATTTATTTTTTTGTCTGGTGGTGGAGGTAGAGAATCATCTTTAAGAGTATAGGCGTCATCACTTCTTAAAGCTCGTAAAGCTTTTATTCTAGCATCTGAAGTGTCTACTAAATTATCGGAGTCCGATGTTATTTTAATTTCTTCATCAACTTTTGGACCATCTTTAGTCATATAAATAGTATCACCCTCGTTTCCTGCGCCTAAATTCATAAACTCAAAACCTGTCTTGTTAGAAAAGAAAGGTGAGTCTGGTTTTAAAAAAGGAGAAACAAAGTCAGGGTTTGTGTATCTCTCTCCTAATATTAAATCTAATATACCATTACTTTGTTTATAAGGACGAGATCTCATTTTTAAAACGTTAGGTTCCCCTCCAGAATAACTTACACCAAAGTTAGGAAAACCCATGTTAGCTTTTACTCTAGGACTCAATTGTCCTATGCCAGTTGATCCGCCTCTTCTAAAAGATGGTCTTTTAAAATACATTAGTTTCCTCCAAAAATACTACCTAAACCATAAGCGTTTAATCCAGCAGATAAAGCTTGTGATAAAGGACTTATTGTTCCAGGACCCCCAAGTGACGTGTTTGTCGTCGTCGTTGGTGATCCACTTGCCTGACTTGCAATTCCTGATCCATAAGCCGCAAGTCTATTCATTGGTTCATTGTACGCTAATTGAGCTCGTTGTTGAGCAGCATCTAAAGCTGCTTGTTGATAAGCCAAGTTTCCTGTTCCGGCTGCACCTAATTGTTGTACACCACTCGCTGCTAACGATGGTTGTAATGAAGCTAAATTTCTTTGTTGATCAAAAGCTTGATTAGCTAATTGATTTGCTTGAGCAAATCCTTGACCTAATAATTGTGCTTGTAAAGCTGCTCTATTTTTTGCTGCATCAGAAGCATATTGAGCTTGAGCTACACCTTCTCTACCACCCCCGAAAGCTCCAGCTTGAATAGCATTAGCTGCTAGCTGTGGTACACCTTTTGCAGTTTGTGTATCAAATTCTGCAAGAGTTGTATCAATAACTTGTTGTTGATACGGAGACATAAATTGTTGGTAAGCTTGTGGGCCAGAATATGCTGCAGCTTGATCCAAGAAAGGTTGATAACCCGCAACTCCTGTTCCTGCTCCCGCACCTATTACAGATCCATCGGGTCCAAAAGTTAGCTGACCTAATCCTGCTTGAGTAGCAGCAGCTTGTTGAGCCGCTTGAGTTAAAACGTTTTGACTTGCAACTTGTGGTCCAAGTTCCGCGAGTGTTGGTACACCTTCCGAACCAGGAGCTCTACCTACTGCTTCAGTTAATAAGTCTATATAATTTTGTTGAGCAGCTTCTAAAAAAGGTGCTCGTCTTGTTGTTTGTGTATAATCTGCCATTATGCTCTACCCACTTTTTCTGCTTGTTTCATTGTGTTGTATAATTTTTTAGATCCTTTTTCAACGTCTCCTCCACCAATACCTCTAACAGCATCAGCAGTCATTACAAATTCATTCTTGGATAACATTGCTGGAACATCATCAGCTCTTTCCTTAACACCTACTGGTACAAAACCACCTTCGTCTCTATAATCTCTTTCTATTACTCCAACACTATTTTGTCTTATTTTTCCTGTTGGTACATCTCCTATACCACCAGTAGATTTAAATACTTTACCAGTTAGTTGAAATATTTCTGCCTCAATATCAGATACATCTGCGTTAGCATCTTTTGCTAATATACTATCTCTTAAAATTAATAATTCAGATACTCTATTAGCTCCGCTTGCATACATTATTCTACCACCATCTGCAAAATTATATTTTTCTTTAAATTTTATAGTCTCCGAAACTTCTTTATCTTCAGGTCGTTGATTCATACCTGCATCGTCAAATCCAAAAACTATATTTTCTAGTTCTCTTCTTTTTTTAGGATCATCTCTACCTACGGAATTAGACATCATTTTTAATTGTGTTTCTTCATCTGTTAAGGGTTTCTCACCACCAAATCTTTGTAAATAATATAGAGGTTGAATAAATCTTGTATCTGTTTTACTTCCTTTTACTAAATCTTTTCCTACATCATAAATACCACCAGCTACATCACTCACCACATCTCTTATTGGTTCTGTTACATCATAACCTAATTTAGCTACATCAGCCACTAGACCAGCAGCTGTGGATGCTGTTACTCCTATCATTTTTACCAGGTCAACAATAGGAGCTCTAAAAGTTAGACCCATTTTAACAATAGTTCCTAAAGGATCGTCTTCGCCTTCTGCTTCCCACATCTCTTTAACTTTTAAAGTCATAAGATTACTACCTTCAGAAAACTTTATTCTACCACCATCTTTTTTCATTCCCATGATAGCAATCTCTTTTAATATTGCTGCATCGTTAGGATACCTATTTGGATTACTTAATATTCTATATAGGTTAGGCATTGTGTAAGATCTGCTTGCTCCACCTTGACCAGCTAGTTTTCTAAATAAATATGATTTTTCAGCGGAGCTAAATGTAATACCTGCCATCAAATCATCCATATCGTCTTCGTCATCTCCTGCTTCAACGTCGATTGACATGATACCTATTTCAGATGATTCTTCGGGACTACCTTTTTTAAATCCTATTCTTCCACCGTTTTTTTTACCTAAAACAGATAAATCTATTGTGTTACCTTCAAGATTTTCAGTATCAAATGAATCTGCAACTATGTTTAATCCATATTTTATTGCATCAGACTTAAGCATTTTTTCTAATTGAATTCCATCTGGACCTGGTAGACTTACCAATACTACTTCTGGTTCTTTTATTATATCAAAATCCTCCATAGTATACGTAAATTTATTTGCATCTGGAGTTCCGTCTTTAAATCCTATTCTACCGCCGTCTTTTTTACCACCAAA
>Ga0208794_1000417_pt1 | contig 28865 bp, 36 predicted proteins | sample 32_taG_FD_184106 | JGI IMG/M metagenome (GOLD analysis project Ga0208794, IMG submission 184106) | Marine viral communities from the Gulf of Mexico - 32_GoM_OMZ_CsCl metaG (SPAdes) (version 2) | ecosystem: Environmental > Aquatic > Marine > Oceanic | place: Atlantic Ocean: Gulf of Mexico... | reverse complement strand
CGCTTGATCGGTTAACGCCCGACGACGCATATTGGGCCGGATTGGAAGAGCAAAAAGCAGCATGAAACCTAAACCCGATACACCTTAGAAACGCTGCAAACCTGTCCGAAAAGGTGGGACCACTTCACACTGCCCGCAGAGAGAGTGGTCAGAAGCTTAAACCAGATCATTGAATGGCGCGGTCAACCGCAGACAATTCGCGTCGATAATGGCCCAGAATATATCAGTGGTAAGCTGATGGAGTGGGCAGAGAAACGCAATGTTCGACTGGAATACATCCAGCCGGGCAAGCCACAACAGAATGCCTACATTGAGCGCTATGACCGCACCGTTCGCGGCGAATGGCTCGGGCAATACATCTTCGAAACCATTGAGGAGGCACAAGACCAAGCAACTGAATGGCTCTGGACTTCTGTGGTTGCCGCCCGTGATGCAAGAAGTTTTTTCCCTTTGAACAAGTGATCAAGTGCGGTCTTCTGTCAGGCCTTGATGTGCGGCGCTTTCAGGAGCCGCGGGCCGGTATGGTGATCTGCGGATCAGGTCCAAATCTTACAAACGAGCTTTGTTGGCTCGAAGTCCGTAGCTGGTTTTCCCGATCCAGATCTGTTCGATCATTGCGCCCATTCGGGTCGTCGCCTTCTCACACTCCCTTCACCGGGTCAGGTCGTTGCGGCACATGTTGATCGTGCTGCCACGGCCGGCACCGGATCCCTATAGTCCTCATTCTTCGTCAGCATGGCCCAGATACCGCGCGCCATCTTGTTGGCCAACGCGATTGCCACCAGCATGCGTGGCTTCCTTGCCAACATCCGCGCCAGCCAGGATCCCTCAGTGGTCGTCTTGCGCCCCATCCAGTTCAGTCGCGACATCGCCCCGATGATCAGCAGCCGCCGGATATCGGTTTGACCGGCCTTGGAGACGCGCCCTAATCGCTCCTTGCCGCCGGAGGAATGCTGCCGGGGGACAAGTCCAAGCCAGGCGGCGAAGTCTCGCCCCCGTTTGAAGCTTTGCATCGCGGGCGCGAATGCCTCTATTGCCAGTGCGGTCAGCGGACCGACCCCCGGCATCGTTTGTAACCGCCGGGCAGTATTAGCCGTCGTAGCCATTTCTTTTGCTGTCTTAGTTTTGGCGTCGATCCGGATCGTTTGCTCTGCGATCTGTTTGACAAGATCCCCGCATTCATCGCGAACCAACGCGGGTAGATCGCAGTTCGGGTCCTCCAGAATTACATCGAACTGCTTGATATTTCCGATTCCCTTTGGGACGGCGTGGCCGAACTCATAGAGTACCGCACGCAGAGCATTCACCAACTCGGTGCGCTGGAGAACCAAACGCTCCCGGGCCCGAAACAGTACTGCTCTTGCCTGCTGCTCTTGCGACTTCGGCTCGACAAAGCGCATCTCGGGGCGCTGCGCGGCAATCACAATCGCCTCGGCATCGGCGGCGTCATTCTTCTGACGTTTCACAAAAGGTAGCACGTATTGCGGTGCGATCAGCTTCACGTCATGGCCAAACCTAACCATCTCACGCGTCCAGTAGTGAGCGCTGCCGCAGGCCTTCATCACCACCACCGAAGGCGGCTGGTCTGCCATAAACTTTCTAAACTGCGGCCGCGTCAGTTTCTTGCGGTATTTCAGCTGGCCCGTCATTGACGCACCGTGGAGTTGGAAAATAGACTTTGCCAAGTCCACCCCAATCATTGTATCGTTCATATCGCCGTCCTCTCCGTTTTGTGGCTCTTTCAGGACCACATCCTGGCACATTGCGATGCCGTCTGGGGAGGGCGGCAACCACCCCATCTTACAACAACGAGCGACCCAACATGGGTATCGGCGGCATGACACCCGCCATGAAACTGAAAACAGCCGCCTGAATTCTACGGTTGGACCCCATTAAAAATGGGGGGATTACCGTTTGGCGGGAAGGCAGTTCAACCCGTTAGGTCAGAAGCTATCAGCCTTGACTTTGTCCCCTTGTCCGTTTCCTCGGAGAGTGGCAAACACTATCGTAAGGTCTAAAATGATACTCCGTAGTCCCAAGTACTTTGCATCCCATTGAGCTAGATACACAGGGTTGCTCATGTCGATATCATTAATTTGAGCCAGACCGCTGATGCCTGGCTTAATGTCCAATACGCCTCGTTTGAGTCGTTCCTCAATCAACTCAGTTTGAACCGCCAGACAGGGTCGGGGTCCAATTAGACTTAATTCATTTCGGAAAATATTGATGATCTGGGGCAATTCATCGATCTTCGTCTTACGCAAGAAATTCCCGATCGGTGTTACCGATGAAATCGAAATTTCATGGGTTCCAGCCTGTGGCGTGCCTTGCTGCATGGTTCTGAATTTATAACAGACAAATTCTTTACCTTGGTAACCAATCCTCGGTTGGGCAAAGATTCCGGGGCCTGATGAACCTATACGTATCAAGACCCATATTAGGCCTAAAAGCCACCCCAATAGTACCAAAACAGAAAATGCAAAGAGTAAGTCAACCATTCGCATCGCGGCTGAATAAAAGAAGTTGTTGATTTGGCGATCGGAGAGGATAACTTCTTCCTCAGGGACTCCCTTCTGAATGAACGAAGCGAAATTTTTAATATGACATGTCGGCTTAAAGGCCGCCATAATAGAAAATAGCGGTCGCGAAATAACGCGAGGCAACGTGTTCAGTACGGAAAACCGACCAGTAAAATTCTCACCATAAACCAATGGTGTGTAGATAGTGCGAATATCTATCCCTGTAATATTGTTCAACTGTCTGACCGCTTCGCGTTTCGACCTTGCGTAAACACTGTCGAGCTTGGGGTCTAGTGCGTGTGTCGAGGAACGATACACCATGAGCGGAATACCGGCTTCTGCAGCCGAGTGAGCAACTGAAACGGGTAGGTCGATATTAGCCTTTCTAGTAGCCTCCTCATCCAGGGCATTCCCTGAATTGAGACCAGCGAGATGCACAAGTATGTCGTATCCTCGGCCTTGCTCGGCCAACTCCTCATAGGTGCAAACAGGAACGCCGGGGTAGGTCTTGCTCAGATTTTTGGTGGAACGTCCAATAAGCAAAAGTCGGCACTCAGCTTCCAGAAGTCTTGGGATTAGTAGGTTGCCAACAAAACCGGACGCGCCAGTAACTACAATGCTTCTTCTGTCAATATTCATTTTTGTGCTCTGTTCATCGTTTTCATATATTTGAAGCATATCGCAAAACGAGGGCGTTTCGCGCGCTTTCGCTCCGAGTACCATGAATTTCAATGGTGACACTCTTTCGCAAATCTAGCTAGAGGAAGAGTTTGACTTTGTAGAGGATGACCTGCCCCCCGAGGCTCCCTCATTCATAACGAGAGTTTGCGGGTCTGGTTCTCATATTTTTCGTCATCAGTTTGGGCAAGCGTGTCGTGCGCGGAGCCCTCAAATTGCTCAAGCGCTCGACGCGCTTCTGCCGGTGTTTGGTTCCCAAGTGTCAATGGCAGCTCAAATTTCCCCGCTTTGGGCAAAGTAAAATTCCCCAGTTTTGCGGGTTCGGGTGTCAGCCGATTTCAGTGACTAGCAGCTCCATTTTTGGGTGGACTGAGCTACTCCCCGATCGTTGGACAAGATCCGGCATAATTTCAGCTACTCTCTGCATCTGCCGATCGGGTTGATTGATATCATTTCTCTGCCAATAGACCAGCGCCGGTGGCTTGCCGCCGAGGGCTGAGTGAGGACGCTGGTGGTTGTAGAAGGTCATCCATTTCCGAATGGCTGCTTTTGTCTCTGATCCGGTCTCCCAAGCATGCAGGTAGACATACTCGTATTTCAGGGTGCGCCACAACCTCTCAATGAAGATATTGTCGAGGAACCTGCCTTTCCCATCCATCGAGATCCGCACCCTAGAACGCCGCAGCCGATCCGTCCAAGCGAAGGATGTGAACTGGAATCCCTGATCTGTGTTCATGATCTCGGGCGGGCCGAACTTATGAATGGCCTCGTTCAGCGCTTCGGCGCAGAAGTCGGCCTCCAGGGTGTTCGAGATCTGCCAGGACAGAACCTTTCGAGTGTGCCAGTCCATGATCGCCACCAGATAGAGGAACCCTCGGCGCATGGGCAGATAGGTGATGTCCGAACACCAGACCTGGTTCAGGCGATCCACCCGCAGACCTCGCAGCAGGTAGGGATAGGTCTTGTGACGCTTCGCCGGCCTGCTTGTATTGGGCTTGTGGTAAATCGGCATCAGCCCCATGAGGCGCATTAGCCGGCGTATCCGCTTCTCGTTCACGAGATGCCCGTCATTCCGCAAGTGCCAGGTCATCTGCCGGACACCGAAGAACGGCGTCTCTAGGAACTGCTCATCGATCTGCCGCATCAGGCCGTGGTTCTGTTCGGTCTCGCCCTTCGGCTCGTAGTAATAGGACAAGCGCGCAATCGACAGCAGCCTGCACTGCTGACCGATGGACAGCTGGGGATGGTTAGGCTCGATCATACCACGCCTCACTTCCCGCCCCAGGGCTTCAGCTTTCGTTCCAAAAAAGAGTTGGCCACGGCCAGCTCCCCAATCTTGGCGCGCAGCTCCTTCACCTGCTCCTCGTCGACCTCAAGTCTCTTGCGGCCTCCGCGTTCGAACACGCCGGACGCGCCTTCGAGCAGGGCGCGCTTCCATTGATGGATCATCGTCGGATGCACTGTAAGCGGTGCGCCGCCCCCACACTTACAGCATAGCGCCTGATCTGCGATTCAGAGGCTTCTTTGAGTTGTGGGGAGTTTCTCGATGGGAGCTACAAGCGAGTTTCTGGCAAGGGTGCCGCGACGGACTGATGGCAAGCGAGATTGGCCACCGGAGCTGAAGGCGCGGATCGTGGCTGAGACGCTGATTGAGGGCGAGACGGTCAAGGCGGTGGCGAAGCGGTATGAGTTGATCCCCAGCACGGTATCTGACTGGCGGCGGATGGCGCGACAAGGCAAACTGGTGCTGCCCAATTTGGACGGCATTGATTTTGTGCCTGTTGAGATTGAGGCGTCTGTGCCGGTTGCCCAGCCTTCGCCGGTCATATCTTCCGGTAAGATTGATTTGATCAAAGGGGATGTCACGGTTCGTCTTGATGCAGCAACGCCCGCGGCACGGATTGCTGAGATCGCACGGGCTTTGGCACCGTGATCACGCCATCCCATAAGGTCCGGATCTTTGTGGCCAGTGATCCGGTGGACTTTCGCAAGGGCCATGACGGGCTGGCGGCCTTGGTGCAGAGCCATCTGCGTCAAAAGCCGTTTGATGGGTCGGTCTATGTGTTCCGGGCCAAGCGGGCAGATCGGCTGAAGCTGATCTATTGGGACGGCAGCGGGCTCGTGATGGCCTACAAGCGGCTTGAAGATAACAGCTTCAAATGGCCCGCGATCAAGAACGGAGTGATGCGTCTGGAACCGGCCCAGTTTGAGGCTCTGTTTGCGGGTCTGGATTGGCGGCGCGTGCGCCCTTTGGAAGTGGCAGCCCCAGCTGCGGCGGAGTGACTCACGGGGTCGTTTGCGCGGGTCATTCTGCCCTTGTTTTGTTATGAGATGGGGCATGACTGTGCCTGACAAATTGCCCGATGACATTGCCGAACTAAAGGCGATCATCCGCGTGCAGCAGGATCAGAATGCGCGGCTTGAGGCTTTGGTCGCTTCCTTCAAAAAGGCACTGTTCGGGGCCAAATCCGAGAAGATTGACCCAGCCCAATACGAGTTGGAACTCGAAGACATCGAAACGGCCATCGCGCAGGTGGAAGCCGAGATTGATGCCGATGAACGCACCGCGCCCGTGCGCCCTTCAAAACCGCGCCAGACCAACCGCGGTTCCCTACCCAAGCACCTTGAACGAGTCGAAGTGGTCATTGAGCCTGAACTGTCTTGTGCCTGCGGAGCTGAGCGTCACGTCATTGGAGAGGATGTCAGCGAACGGTTGGACATCATCCCCGCCCAGTTCCGTGTGATTGTCACCCGTCGCCCTAAGTACGCTTGCCGGCGTTGCGAAGAGGGGGTCGTTCAAGCCCCGGCACCTGCTCACATCATTGCAGGCGGCATGCCCACGGAGGCAACGCTGGCCCATGTTCTGGTCTCAAAATACGCGGACCACCTGCCGCTCTATCGGCAGGCGCAAATCTACAGCCCCTAGGGCATTGATCTGGATCGCTCGACCCTGGCTGCCTGGGTTGGTAAGTCGGCGTTCGAATTGACCCCGGTTTATGATGCCCTGATGGTCGATCTGAAGCGCTCCACCAAGCTCTTCATGGATGAAACGCCCGCGCCGGTTCTCGCCCCAGGACGCAAACGCACCAAAACAGGTTACTTCTGGGCGCTGGCCCGTGATGACAGGCCTTGGGGCGGTGATGATCCTCCCGGAGTAGCCTTCACCTATGCGCCCGGACGATCCGGCCAGCATGCAGACAATATTTTGAAAGGCTTCAGCGGTGTCCTGCAGGTCCCCTCTCGGCAGATTGCTTCGCAATCGCCTGCCGGGCAATGGATGGATATGCTGGTTACAACCGCTTGCTCAAACGCCCTGCGCAGGATGTGACGCTGGCCTATTGCTGGGCCCATGCCCGCCGTAAACTGCATGATGTGACCCAATCTGGCGCAGCTCCAATCGCGCAGGAGGGCCTGACTCAAATCCAGGCACTCTACCGTATCGAAAAGGACCTGCACGGCCTGCCTGCCGATCAACGGCACGCTGCACGACAGGACCGCTCAAAACCCATCACCGACGCCTTCGAGCTCTGGCTCGCCCAGAACCGCGCCCGCGTCTCGGCAAAATCGCCGACCGGAGAGGCCCTAAAATACATCGCTAAATACTGGGAAGGGTTATGCCGGTTCCTCGACGACGGTCGCATCGAACTGGATTCCAACGCCGTCGAGCGCACCATCCGTCCCATCGCCCTCAACCGCAAAAACGCGCTCTTCGCAGGCCATGATGCCGGAGCGCAAAACTGGGCCGTCATCGCATCCCTGATCGAGACCTGCAAACTCAACGGGATCGTGCCCCACGGCTATCTGTCCGGTGTCCTGAAAGCCATAGCAGGCGGGCACAAACAAACCGATATCAACCAGCTGTTGCCCTGGAACTACGTCAATCCGGTGTGAACGGCGCACCGCTTACGATGCGCTCCGAACCGGCTTGCCATTTCGGCCGCCGTCTCCTCCCCCTTCAGGGCTTCCAGCGCGACCTTCGCCTTGAACTCGGGCGCGTGCTGCTTGCGTTTCGACATTTCTGATCTCCTTCTCGTCGAAGATCAGCAGACTGCAAATCGTAGCTTATGTCAGTGTCTGATTTTCAGGGAGTAGCTCAAAGTTTCGGGGGGCAGGTCAATTGGCCTGTTCAAAGCAGAGGTGATCCACAGATTGGGACCGTGGAAGACTGCAGATGCTGTCGAATGGGAAACTCCCAAATGGGTCGATTGGTTCAACAACCGCCGCCTGCTCGAACCGATTGGATACATCACGCCAACTGAGGCAGAGGAAGCATACTATGCAAACATGAACGCTCTCGATAAAGTTGCTTGAGAAGAACTAAAAAGTCTCCGGTAAAACCGGGGCGGTTCAGTTCACAAAACCTACTCCCCGTATTCTTATATAGCTTCACCTTGCATAATAGCCGCGGAACCAAGCTACAAACTCCCGAATACCGTCCTTGATATCGGTCTGCGGTTTGTAACCCGTGAGGGTTTTTAGCAGTTCCGCATTTGCCCAAGTGGCGGGCACATCGCCCATCTGCATGGGCATATAGTTACGGATGGCCTTTTGACCAAGCTCTTCCTCGATCGCTTCCACAAAATCGAGCAGGCGGACTTTATCGGAATTACCGATGTTCACAATGCGGTAGGGGGCCACAGGGGAGAGACTATCACCATCGGGCACCTCACGGTTATCGGGGCGGACAGGGGGCGTGTCTATCAACAGGCGGATGCCGCGGACCAGATCAGTGACATAAGTAAAGTCGCGGTACATGTCTCCGTGGTTGTAGATATCAATCGGCCGTCCATCGAGAATCGCATCGACGAATTTAAAAGGCGCTAAGTCAGGCCGCCCGTTCGGACCATACACTGTAAAGAAACGGAACATCGTGGTAGGTATGTTCCAAAGGTGTGCGTAGGAATGTGCCATGGCTTCGTTCGCCTTCTTCGTCGCGGCATAGAAGGTCAAAGGGGTGTCAGCCTTCTCTGTTTCCACGAAAGGCATCTCTTCATTGGAACCATACACGGAAGAAGTCGATGCCATTAGTATATGGTCTACCTCAAGTTGGCGAGCGACTTCCATCAAGTTGAACGTACCTACTATATTGCTATCGAGATATGAACGAGGGTTCTCCAATGAGTACCTTACGCCGGCCTGACCGGCCAAGTGTACAATTATGTCAGGCTCAAAGTCTCCTGCAACCGTCGAAAGAAGTTGATTGTCGTCAAGCATTCCTTCGGTTGCTCTAAAGTTGGGGTGCTGCAGAAGCACTCGATGGTTTTCTTGCTTCAACTTTACGTCATAGTAGTCAGTCATACCGTCAAAGCCGTGAACGCGGAACCCTTCGTCGAGCAGAAGTTGTGCAAGGTGAAAACCGATGAAGCCGGCGGTGCCGGTGATGAAGACTTTTCTCACGGTGGGGTCCAATACGGTAACAGGGATTGTTTCGCGCACGAAACATTCTGGGTTGGTGGCTATCTCAACGAATGATTTAGGTTACTAAGATAGAGACCATATTCGTTTTTTTCAAATAGTTTGGCTTGCTCTTCCAATGCTGCGGCGCTGATCCACCCCTGGTCAAATGCGATTTCTTCAGGACTACCGGTCTGTAGCCCTTGTCGTGTCTCGAGGGTCCGCACAAAGTTCCCCGCATCCAGCAAGCTCCCATGCGTTCCAGTGTCCAGCCAAGCGTACCCACGCCCCATGCGCTGAACGTTCAAAAGTCCATCGTGCAGATATGTCTCAAGCAGCGTTGTGATCTCTAATTCTCCACGGGTAGATGGCTTGACCGTCTTGGCGCGCTCGGTTGCGGTGTTGTCTAAGAAATACAAACCGGTAACCGCGTAATTTGACGGGGGCACCTCTGGTTTCTCAATGATCTGACGCGCTTGGCCGTTCTCGTCGAAATCAACCACACCATAGCGTTCAGGATCCGAGACGCGGTAGCCGAAGACGGTGCCTCCATTGGTTTGGGCGTCGGCTTGGGCAAGTATCTCGGGCAGGCCATGACCGAAGAAGATGTTGTCGCCAAGCACCATTGTCGAGGGCGCTCCGTCGAGGAACTCTTCCGCCAAAATGTAAGCCTGCGCCAGTCCGTCTGGGCTTGGTTGCGTGACGTAGCTCAGTGAAACACCCCACTGGCTGCCGTCGCCCAAAGCCCGCTTGAATTGGTCGGCGTCCTGGGGCGTGGTGATGATCAGAATCTCGCGGATACCACCCAGCATCAACACGCTTAGCGGATAGTAAATCATCGGTTTGTCATAGATCGGAAGCAGCTGTTTCGACACGGCGATCGTGATCGGATACAGCCGCGTGCCGGAGCCGCCGGCGAGAATGATGCCTTTGCGTTTGGGCGTCTGGGTCATGGGAAATCAGTCCTTGGGAAAATCAAGTTGGGTCAAAATATGGGTGAGACTCGCGCGCCAATCGGGGCGGGAAATGCCAAAGGCGGCCTTAGTCGCTGTGCAATCCAGTCGTGAGTTCAGCGGGCGTTTTGCGGGGGTAGGGTAGTCGGACGACGGGATATCGGTGATAGCGCAGGGGATTTTGGCGGCGTCGAAAATCGTGTGGGCGAAATCCGCCCAGCTCGTATCGGGCGCGCCGGAAAAATGGTAAATACCGGATTTTTTAGGCTCTGTAACGAGAATTTTGGCGATTGTTATGCAGGCCTGTGCGATCTCTGCCGCGCCGGTAGGGCCGCCAACCTGGTCGGCGACGATGGTTAATGCCTCGCGCTCGGCTCCGAGACGCAACATAGTTTTGACGAAGTTATTGCCATGGGCCGACACGACCCAAGAGGTGCGCAACACGGCGTAGCGCCCGCCCGTCTTTACAATTGCGACCTCTCCGTTACGCTTGGTGCGGCCGTAGACGCCTTGCGGATCGGTCGGGTCGGTGGGTGCCCAAGGCGTGTTGCCCGCGCCTGAAAACACATAATCAGTCGAGATAGAGACGAAAGGAATGTCGTGCGCGGCGCAGGCTTGCGCCATGGCGGCGGGGGCATCGGCGTTAATGATCTGCGCCGTGTCTGCATCGCTTTCGGCCTTATCCACGGCGGTGTAGGCGGCGGCGTTGATCACAGCGTCATGCGCGTGAGCATCGATCGCTGCGGCGCAGGCGGCGGGGTCGGTTAAGTCCGCATCGGTGCGGGCGAGGGCCGTGATCTGGACGTCATCGCCGTCCAGCGCGCGCAGTTCCGTTGCGACCTGACCGCTGTGACCGAAGACGAGGATCTTCATGCCTTGCCCAATCGCTCGCCAACACCCTGACGGTTTTGCAGCGCGCGCCACCAATCCTTATTCTCAAGATACCAATCCACGGTGCGGGCCAGCCCTTCTTCCACAGTGACCGAGGGCCGCCAGCCGAGCTCTGTCCGGATACGTGTCGGGTCGATGGCATAGCGCTGGTCGTGCCCCGGGCGGTCGGTAACAAAGGTGATCAGATCGGCATGCGGCGCGCCTTCGGGGTGGCGATCATCGAGTAGGGCGCAGATCATCTTGATTAACTCAAGATTGCTGACCTCATTCTCGCCCCCGATGTTATAGCTGCGGCCCAATGCACCTTTGGTCAGCACGGTCAGCAACGCATCGGCGTGGTCTTCGACAAACAGCCAGTCGCGCACATTCGCGCCGTCGCCATAGACCGGAATTGGCTCGCCAGCGAGCGCTTTGAGGATGACCACAGGCACCAGTTTTTCGGGGAAGTGGTAGGGGCCATAGTTATTGCTGCAGTTTGTAAGCACTATTGGCAGGCCATAGGTCTCGCTCCAAGCCCGTACCAGATGGTCGCTGGCGGCTTTCGAGGCGGAGTAGGGGCTGCGTGGGTCATAAGGCGTATCTTCGGTAAACTGCCCCGTCGGCCCAAGGGAGCCATAAACCTCATCGGTAGAGATATGGTGGAAGCGGAAACCATCGGGATTGCCTGTCCCCTGCCAATAGGCGCGCGCGGCCTCCAGCAACGTATAGGTGCCGGTGACATTGGTCTGAATAAACGCCCCCGGCCCGTCGATGGAACGGTCCACATGACTCTCGGCCGCGAGATGCATCACCGCGTCGGGCTTATGTGCTTCGAAAATCCTATCCAACGCCTCCCGATCGCAAATATCCGCCTGCTCGAACGCATATAGAGGGCTGTCCGCCACGCTCGCTACATTCTCAAGACACGCCGCATAGGTCAGCGCATCAAGGTTTACCACACTATGCCCTTGGGCAATCGCCAGCCGTACCACCGCCGAGCCGATGAAACCCGCGCCGCCTGTCACCAATAGCTTCATCTATACACCCTCAAACGTGAATGGACTGTTAAGATCAGCCAAAGAAGGTGCGTTTGCGTCCTTATCCGACAAAACCGGTGTCATATCCCCCAGACCCCAGTCGATTCCGACCTGAGGATCATCCCAAGCGACGGCCCCTTCAGTCTCCTGCGCATAATAATCCGAACATTTGTAGATAATTTCAGTCTCTGGCGCGCTTGTCACAAACCCATGCGCGAAACCCGCCGGTACCAACAACTGCTTTCCGTTCTCGAAGCTCAACTCGACGCCGAACCACTGCCCATAGGTCGGCGACCCCCTACGGATATCAACCGCGACGTCAAAAAGCGCACCACGCCCGCAGCGCACCAGCTTGTCTTGCGCATGCGGCGGAGCCTGAAAGTGCAGTCCGCGAATGGTGCCTTTGGTCATTGATAGGGAATGGTTGTCTTGGACGAATTGAGTGGTGATATTGTGCTCGGCGAGGGCTTTGGCGCTGTAGCTCTCCGAGAAAAATCCGCGGTGATCGCCGAAGCGCGCAGGGGTGATAACGACGACGCCGGGGAGAGAGGTTAGCTCGATTTTCATCTGTGAACCTGCGGTGGAGCCCATTTTCTAATTTATCCCTTTACGCCAATCGATACCGGTCTGTTTTTAGGGGTCACTGATCAGTAGAACACTAGCCCTCTTGTCGTGGTCATTCCTAGTTCAAGTTCGCTGATTTTGTGATCACATTACAGGATCTCACTTTTGATACCCTTGCGAACTTTTCGATCATGCGGCAGATACCCATGACATTTTGGTCGAAATTTCCCTACTTTCCCCAAAATCGGCCGAAATAATGTAAAATATCGTTAAATATCAATGGTGTAACGCTGTAACGGGTGCGTTACGGGTTTTGTTACGCCCTTAAGCTTATGAAATCATTGATAAATATATATATATTGATATCTGTAACAGAAATATAGAAAAAGTGTACATATGAGACAGACATATCTCCTCATGTTGTTGTCTCTATATAAAGACATATGTTTTTGTTACGCGTTACGCTCCTTAAGTCATTGATATTGTTGAATATGCTTGTAACAGAGTGGCTATTTCGACGATTTTTGGTGAATCCGTCGAAATTACATCAATGATTTCAATGCGTTGTCTGCAACAGAGGGCGTAACACGAGCTTTGGCCGAGTTGAACCGGTGGTGCTACCTAACCAACTTGACGATGCGTGCCTACTGCAGTGGCAGGTCAACGCGGTAGGTTTAGCCCGGTGAGTGCTTGCCAGCGATCATGCTGTACTTGGTCCGGTTATCCACAATTATCGAGCGCCGACGTATATGTGGTTTCACGTTGATGGCCTAAGCTGATGGGGAGAACAGGAGCCCCTCTTGCATACACCCATCAAACTCGTGGCACATCACGTCAACGCCAATCCAGCCATCTATGTCGGCCATGCGCTGCGGTCTCGGGCCATGCCATCTAGTGACCGGATGAGGGTCTCTAATTTGTTGTTGGACGTGCGTGATCCTTTGTTTGCGTTCGGCTTTGACGTGCTGGATTATTACCGCGCGCCGCAGGGCGCACAGGTTTGCCGTGGCATGGCGAGTGGCGACCGGTTGATCAAGTCCATCGACGCGACCACTGCGCAATTTGCTACCCTGAATACTCGCAGCTACAACGACCCACGGTATTTCTGGACGCGGCACGCGATTCCACAGGGCGCAAATCTAAAGACGCCGGAAGAGGCGCAAATGTCCGAGCGCCTTGCGATCCTTGATATGCCCGGTGCGCGGTTGATCATGATGTCGTTGCTGATGGCTGCCGACAAGTATTCCAAAAAGCTCATCGGTCTTATGTCCTTCGACCAACCCTATGCGTTGTTCCAGAGCCTTCCGCGCGTCCACCGGGTCTTCGGGTGGGTCTTTCCGGCACTGGAAAACACAGGCGTCGATCTCACCCGGTTTTTTGATCACATGTCCAAACTAAAGCCCGCGCAGATTTTTCCGGCGAAGCACGCCTCTGCTCGTCCAGTGCCCACGCTGAAGCTGGCATCTTAGCTGGCGGGGGTACGTTGATTGTCCTGCAAGAGGTCTTGCAGACGCTCCGAGGGCAGACCCCGTTTAGTCAGCAGAGCCTCTGCCAGTTTGATGATGAGAGGGCGCTGCATTTCGATGATCTCGGCGGCTTTGATGTGAGCTGCTCGAAGCAAAGGCTCGATTTTGTCGGTTGCACTGGCGGGCACGGCGGGGGGGCATAGATATGGTCCACCAGATGAAGAGAGGGAGGCCGCAGGACTGCAGCCTCCGCGCGCGCTCAGGCAGCGCTAGCGTCTTGGATGCGCGGGTCCCAGCCGTTCTCGACAGCATCGAGCAGCGCTTCGATATATGGTTTCCCGTGGCGGTGATAAATCTCGCTGGTCGTGCGGAGGTGAGCACGGAAGAGCTCAGGCGGTACAACCAGATCGGGGCGGTTGCGGCGGATGTGGCTGTGGAGCGCTTTTTCGACACAGATAGCGCGGTGACCCGTCTCGATATCGATCTTGCGCAGAACCGAGCCGCATGTCCGCGTGGGGTCAATTTGGACCTGTCGCGTGCGGAACTCAGAGTTGCTGCTGTAGCCGAGCTTAATCACAGACAAATTTGGGATCGTGAACGCGAGGATATAGATTTCACTCGGCTTGGAAGCCCAAGTCTCGCCGCATCCTGCGCAGTCGAGGTCACCGTTCCGCATGTTCACGACAGCCACATCTTGAGCATGCCCGCAAGTGTGTTGGTAGTTGCGGTAGTTCGGCCCTTTCCGCGCAGCGGGGCCCATCAGCGTCCAGTTATGACATTGTGCTTCGTCCGCATAGCGTTCCTCGGTGCAAATCGAACAGCTTGCTTTGTGACCGCCGGCAGCGGCGGTTTCGATGCGACGGTATTGACGCCGATCGACATGGCCGCAGTCGAGCTTGAAAAGCCCGTAGTGCCGATCGCCATCAGGATCTGCGCCGATCAGTGTAGCACCAATGGACTGCGCTGCCGCGGCACGACGCGTGTGAATACAGTGTGGACATTCGGGTTTGTGGCCGAGCACAACGCTGACGCGTTTTAATGTAGCTGTCCCGCAGGACTGGCACCCCAGCACCACGTGCAACCGATCTTTTGCGCGGCCGAGCAAGGTAAAGCCATTCCGCATGGCGGCTTTTTTCCAATGATCCAGGCTTGCACCGGCGAAGATGTGGTGGACGTCACCATCGATCGGGAAAGGGTACGTAACTTTGCTAAGTGGCATTTATAAAACTCCGTGAAAAGGCACGCCCTCTGACACAGTGCTTGGCGCGCTGTGTGCGAGTATGCGTAAAAGTTGGAAAACCGTGCGCCCTAATGCTCTTGTTCGAGAGCACCGGCGCTGGAGGCCTGGCCGTTAAACGGCCCGCTGCGCTGAGATCAACGCGTGATTGGCGTAGTGGGCCTCAAGCAAGCAGAATGCTTCGTCCAGGAGAGCCAGAATGCCAGACCGGGAGCCTTTTTGCTTGTTGGCGAGTGCCAGCATCTCTGTTGAGCAGCGCATCAGATCGCAGCTGCTCGGCAGTTCTCCGGGGCAGGTTTTGAGTAAAATCTCGACTGCGGCGCGCAGGTCGGGGTCGACAGTGCGCATATCGCGCAAGACAAGCAAAGAGACGGTGCAAGCGCTCCAGGCCGACGCAGCAGCATGTCCAAGATCTGCCGCCGCTCGCGTGCCGCGTTTCTGCCGGGTCTCATGATAAACCCAATCAGCTCGGAGCGCGGCGAAATAGAGCTCCAGGAGCTTGCGAAACTCCAAGCGGTCAAGCCGGGTCATGTGATTAAGCGGTTCAGGCGCCGCATGAAGGATGGTACGTGTTTGAGCAGCCATTGTGATCTCCTTACGATCATTGTGGTTAGCGTCGGCGTTGGAGTTGCAGCTCCGATGCCGACGTGTTTATATATGATACCAAGAAATCACGACGTCAATAGGTAATATTATGAAATCACGCGGGCGACCCAAAGTCGACACACAGCCAGTCATGGTTCGGATGCCGTCTGAACTGATAGCGGCCTTGGATGAAGCGCGCCGAGGTGAAGAAGACCTCCCCAGTCGACCAGAGCTGATACGGCGTATCGTAGAGGCGTGGGCCGACGGCAGGCGCGGTCAGTAACGGTGGTCCATATCGTCAGCACTGACATAAGCGCTCAGGTCAGCGCTGATGTTGATTGGCCTACGGATGTGTCTGTGGATGTCATTCAATGCACCGCGCATGGGCGGTAGAGCGATTGGCGGCGCGGCGTTTGATTACGCTTGAAGCAAGCACAAGGTAAAAAGATCTGAAGGAGCTGGCAAAAATGGGCAGAGTAGAAAAAAACGAAGACAACGCCAGCGGGCGGAAGAGGAGCGGGCCACCAACGGTTTTAAAGCTTCATGCCAGTCATACTGTGCTCAAAAAGATATCAACTGCGTTACGGGTCCGTATCGAGCTGAGCATGGATAAACTTGGTCCATATGTTGTCATTGATGACGTAACGTCAGCAGAAGTGTTAGTTATCTCGCAGATATTAGAGGCAGAGCAGGGTTAGGTTCTGGTAGTCGAGGCTCGAAGCCGGCATTCGCTGCAACCTCCCTGAATGACCGAACAGAAGCGCGCTTCTGGTGACGTCCCGTCTCAATTGCCGCGTCGGGTTGCCTCTGCAGTCAACGAAACCTCGTTCAGGCGCCTCCTGAGAAACAGGGCGTCGGCGTACGTTGTCGCTCTTTCGATGGCTTGACCGTAAGCCTCTCGCGCAGCGTCGACGTTCCCGGATCTGGCAAGCAGGTCTGCCCGGGCGGCGTGCCAGGGCTGGTAGTCCGACAACGCCTCTTTGAGGTCTTCTATCAATGACAGCCCACGTGTCAGGTCACCGGCGCGCGCGATCGCAACGGCCCCGTTCAAACCCACGACCGGTGTGGGCTCGAACCGCCACAAAGCTGCGTAGAGTGCCGAGATCTGCGGCCAATCCGGCCCGGGATGCGACATGTGACAATCTGCAATGGCCGCCTTGATCTGGAACGGCCCCGGAGCGCGCCGGCGCACAGCTGTTTCCAGAAGGTGCCGACCTTCGGCTATCTTTTGAGCATCCCATAACCCGCGATCCTGTTCATCGGGAGGCAAGCTTGCTCCGTCGGGTGATACCCTCGCGAAACGACGCGCCCCAATCAGCAGGATCATTGCCAGCGCCCCTTCCATCTCTGGATCATCAGGGCGGAGTTGATTGATCAGACGCGCCAGAAACTCTGCCTCGTGGCACAGATCGCGCGTCTCATCGAGACGGTTGACGTAGCCCGTTGTGAAAATCAGGTAGACCGCCGTCAAAACGGCATTCAGGCGCTCTGCCCATTGATCGGGACCGGGGATGGCGAACGGAATACCGGTCGCCGCAATCTTGGCCTTGGCACGGGACAGGCGCTGACCCATAGTGGTTTCCGCGTCAAGGAACGCCCGTGCGATCTCGGCTGTTGTCAAGCCGCATACCGTTCGCAGTGTGAGTGCAATGCGCGACTTTGGCTCAAGCGCGGGGTGGCAACAGGCGAAGATCAGGCGCAGGCGTTCATCCGGGATGAAGTCTTGGTCAGGCATGAGGTCGTCGCTGGTCAGAAGGGCCAATGCCTCTGTTATCCGCGTATGGCGCGACGTCTTCCGCAACCTGTCTATCGCCTTCCGCTGCGCAACCTTCAACAACCAGCCTGCAGGCGAGGCAGGCGGACCGTTTCGCCCCCAATGGGACAGGGCCGAAACGGCGGCCTCCTGCAGGACATCTTCGGCAAGGGTGATGTCGCGCAGGCCTGCCGAAAGAATGGCCACAAGCCTGCTCCGATCCGTCTGCATGGTGCGGTCAAGCAAGGCCGCCGCCGCCATGGCATGGGCCGGTCCGGGAATGGCCTGCGGCATCCGTTCAGCCCGCCGGGTTGTAGTCCATGAGGGGGCGGACTTCGATGGTGCCGAAATCGGCCGACGGGATCAACGCAGCATAGGTCAATGCGGCGTCGAGGTCGGGCGCGTCGATGACGTAATAGCCCCCGAGATATTCGCGCGTTTCGGCAAAGGGGCCATCCATCGTCTCCACCTTGCCGGCCTTTCGACGCAGCGAAGTGGCGGTTTCGACACCCTGCAAAGCTTTACCAGCGATCAGAACGCCATCCGATTTCATTCGTTCGTTGGCGGCGAAATACCCCTTCATGAACTGGTCGAATTTGGGCGTGCCGAACTTGGGCTGTTGGGCGGGATCATTGTAGATCAAAAGCATGTATTTCATCATGAACTCTCAGAATGAAAGGGTTTGAAGGGCGATGCCGACCATGGCGATCAAGGCGGCGGTGATGTTGGTTCCATTGCCGATATAGCGAAGCGGATGACCGGCGTTGTCAATGGCGAGCCCGAAGGGGTGGGCGATGCGGCCCAGGATCAGCAATACACCGGCAGCATGCAGCCACAGTGGCGCGACGCCCGTGCCTTCGGCCAGGATCATAAGGATAAGCACAAAGCTGCACCACTCGGCGCAGTTTCCATGCTGACGGATGCGTCGGAGCAGAAGCGCATTGCCGCCTTCGCCAGTTGATATGCCGGTTTTGCCACGGAGCGCTGACACGCGCATAAAGAGGACAAGGTAGATGACGGCAGCGGCCAACGCGTAGAGCGGGGTGATCGTGAAGACCATGGAAGGTCCTTTCTGTTAGGGTTTCGATACCCTTAGGACGCTCGGGCCGGGTGGATTTCGACATGCGCTTCAAACTTTCTGTTCAATCGCGGACAAGGTTCGGCGGTTTTCGACGGTGATCTCGATAAAAGGAGACGCTCAACGGATTTGCCTCGAAAATCCGCTAAAGCCCGTTCGCGCCGTGTCAGCCAAACTTTCCTTAGCGTTGAGCTTGGCAGTTTCGTGTGCGTTATGCTTGCACCGGACAGCAGACCAACTTGTGTGTCAGGTATCAAGGAACGTCTTTAAGTCTGACTGCGTTGGGTCTTCCGCAATAAACAGATCTACCGGGATATCGCCAGAAACCTTGCGGACCAAACGATCGACAGCAGGTCTGGAAATGCCGCTATCCCCCAGCTTAACAATGACGTCGATGTCAGAATGAGCTGAGAAGCCACCTTTTGCCAGCGATCCAAATAAAGTCAGCTCTAGGCCAAGCGCTTCGAGTTCCGACTTGATCGCATGCCACGCCGCCAGTGCCACTTCGCGACGGACGGCAGCTCTGCTGCGGATGATGTCAGCGTCACGAGTCATGCATGTTCCTTAGATGATATCGGAGTATGAACACAGCGCCGCAACCATTTTCGCAATGGTTTGCTCGGTTATGCTACACGGTGGGTGATCGCCACCATCTTACAGGGCTGTGATGAAGTAACAATAATTGATCACTTCCCTATCAATCTTGACACATTCCGAGCTGCGCGGCCTGGATTAATCGGAAAAACGAATAAGAAATCTTGCGACAACGCGATACGTTGATCTGCTGAAGGTGGCTGAAACTCCGTCCGCATTGCGCGAGGCTTACCCCCGAAATACTATATTGCGTATTTTTCCTTGCGGGCCAAAGCTGAACAGTTTTGACGAGTGCTGTTGCATAAGTCCGCCTGCGCGAAGTTTCACTGCAAAAAGTTCAAATAGTCAGTTCTGACATCAGCACTGACCTGAATTCTGAGGTCAGCACTGACAAGAAGTTAATTCTCCACCTGCACGGGTGTTCTTTCAGCCACCGGAGCCTTCAGCCCTAGGGTAAATGGAATGCTTTGACGATCGAGGCGGCTCAAAACCTCACGTAAAGCATTTCTGGCGCAGTGGTGACGTAAAGCCTTCCATGATGCGAAGTAAGCGATGGAGGCTGCCTCATCGAAATTAGGTCTGTGAACGCGTAGACTGCGGTTGGGCAAACAGGCTAATGGTGCCGCCGAGAACGCACCTCTCCTTACCGACATGGAAACTTAGAAATCACCGGGGCAGGAATGGCAAGCAACGCGACTTGATATAGCCACACGAGAATCTGGGCATTTGGGAGTGCCGAAATGGTGCTCAGAGCCGGACAGATCGTTGCAACCGTTCAGCCGAAATCAACAAATGATTGACGGTGAAATTTGGTAGGAATGGGCGGATTCGAACCGCCGCGCTGACGCTAATCTGGCATCTAAAAGGGTGTATATGTCCCGTTGCGCACCATGCCACTCCCGAAAATCGAAGCTAAGTTCAGCTCGATATTCGAAAGAAGAATGGAATGTGGCATGCAGTGGTCATGCTCTGCATTTTGCCGAAGCTGAGCTGATCGGTCAAGCGCAATCTAGGGTAGATTTGCGCCCGTATACGTAGCGATGATGATAGGCCTCGCAGTAACCATATCATGCACGCAGACCAGCCGTTTCGGATAGGTGCGCTCACTGCGGTATCTAGGTCAGCGCCGATCGAAATGACGCTGACAAGCCCTAGGTAGCGCGTCGGTTGATCATACCAAGCGTGGCAGTGAGTATCTCACTTCGCCAATGTCACCATACCGAGATGATGTATGTGGGGTGAGCAAGGCGGGGTACAAAGAGCAACCCCTAGCTAAAATCGAACCCCAACTGCCTGGGGTCGGACTTCGAGATACGTTTGCGCTTCCTGACGGGGCGTGGCGCGCTGAGATGCTGCTGAGCGCGTGTCTGCGCGTAGTGCAAACAGAGCTTATAGGTGCGTGTTTCGACGAGCCATTTAATGTCTGCGAGGTCCTCTTTGGGTACCCAGAGATTTGAGCGTACAAACCCCGCTTCGCGTTTCCTCGCATCATAGGCACGCGAGGTTACCGCGCTTTCCTTGCGCTCGGCTTTGGAGCGGCGACGTTTAGGCTTGGTATCGTGTGGCATAGGCGTATTCGGCATCTTGTACCGGCTCCTTATTGTTGTGTCTAATGAGCAGGTACGCGCTGGTTTTGCGTTGGATATGTCTGAAGGCCGTCTCTTATGTGGATAACTTTTCGTGGCGCTGACCAAGTACAATGTAATATCAAGAAATCACGCTGAGCGAGAGAGTGCCTACTACGATATCAGATCGACACCGGCGGTTTAACCCGGTGCCGGCATCCAGCACCAATCTCCAGTCGTTGAGAGACAGCCCACCATATCACGATGTCACAACCTAGCCCGAGGCTGCTCTCGACAATAGCTGCCACACTGTCTGGAGCGGTGCCAAAAAATTAAAATTTCAGAACCCTTTCGCAGGATCTCGATCAGAGATCGCGATGTGATACGTATTGTCCGAAGATGCCCCGATTATATATTTTCCCGCCAAATACTTAATGAACACCCGTGCTTTCCAAGCGAAGGCGCTAAGAGTGAAGGTGATCGGCCAACTCAACCTACCTCCAATTTCGCAACGGGTGCCAAACCAATCGCAGGCCCCGTTATAGAACTAAAGCCAAACTCTGTTCCAAGGGTACCCGCAGGAGAAATTGCCAGACATTGCGGCAATGACCGACGCTTCCGAAAACTGCGATAACGGTCTAGGAATACAGGCCTTTGCAGGGTTTAAGCCCGTGCTCGACTTTACCGGGATATGAGGGCAGGCGGTATCTTGTCCGGAATGTTCAGCATCCATTTTGATCGCACGGCCGCAGCCCAACCCGACGTTACAAAGAGCCGCACCGGCGGTGTTAGGCCCCTACCGATGTAAGGTTATCCACATCTCTTAGACGGCTCGACTGTCTTTTTTATGCAGATCAGTTTTGCCGAAACATAATGTTCTAGGGAAGGCGTAGATCAAGGCCCCCTCGGTGGGCCCAAAACTAAGATGTGATGAGATGGCAAACCCGACCAACGTGAAACGGCAGGAACGACTTAAAGTGAATGTCACCGCAGGCGAAAAAGACGTGCTGACAAGGCGCGCTGATGAAGCCGGTCGGAGCCTGTCAGAATACCTGCGTCAGGCTGGACTGGGCCGCCGTCTTGGAGCATCGGCTGAGCAGGTCATGCAGACCAGTTCGGTGCTGGAGCAGGTGCTCGACATGCTCCAGCAAATTGCTGATCAGCTTGGTGACAACGAAATCGATATGATGCTTGTACTCATGCGGCTGCAACAGATTGAGCGCGTGATCCTGATGTTGGCACCGGTCGACGGTTCTGCACGGTTCGCGCCATGCTGATCGGTTGGTCGCCTCATCAAGCGTCTGCAGATCCGGCGCAGCCTGCAGCTTATCTACTTGACACAGAGGTCTTGAAGCACGTCGGCATGCAGCGTGTCCGGGAAAGAAGGACACCCGCTCCGGAGCTGCTACTCGGGTTTCCGAGCGTGGTGCAAAATGCGATTGCAGCGCTGAAGTTTGAAGCCACATATCGCGTGGCACTTTTGTCTTTTGACCCCACAGAAGTTGACGTGGTGCAGTTTAACGCTGGCGATAAGAGGGGGCGCGGGTCAATCGCGGTGGCAATCGATCTATTCGTTGAACTGGCATTTGCCGGCGTTCCATCAAGGTGCCGCCCGCCGGTCTATGTCGGGACACATACGCATACGGGCCGTTTGGAGATCAACATCGCCATGCCGCGCTTTGTCTGGACAGAGACGGGGGAGCTACGGAGCTACAATCCGCATCCCCCGATGCGCGGCAGTCGCAATGCATTTGACGCCTTGGGCGATTTTTTGGTCGCACAGTTTGGCTGGTCTAACCCACGTGTGCTGGACCGTGCCGCAGGGGTGAAAGGGCCGGACTGGGCCGAAAAAAGAGTGGCCGCAGCAGCGCGTCATGGGGTCAAGTTCCGCCCGGAAACGGCACCGAAGCTGTTCCTTCTGCAGGCTGCAAAAATCATCGCGGCGAGTGCTCATGTCCATGATCGCGTCGGGTTTCTGGAGATTTTTCGAGACGTGGTCGCAGCGACCGATTTCGAGTTCAGCCTGGGGCAGGGGGGGGCGATTACTCTGGTCTCTCAAACAGACCCACATCCCCTTGTTCTGCGTGGCACCCTTTTTGATCAAGTCGATGAGGCCCCGACAAAAAGCGAACTGAAACCGTCCGCTCACTGTACCCTTTCGGAAAGCTGGCGTCGCCGCGCGGCATGGAATACCGCGGAATATTCGAGCGGCAATTGGGCGGAACCTGAACCTGACTGGGTACGCCGGGTGGAAGCTCCAGAGTTGGCCATTCCATCTTGCCACCCTGACACTGCAAAACCGGTCGCCGAACCTCGCCGTTTTGCGCGGCTTGCTGACAGGCTCGTGGCCGGATTGCGCCGCCTGCGCACGAGGTTCTCGGTCATGGCTGAGAACCATCTGATCGGCACCGTTATAGGCGACATCAACTTGGCCCCATTCCGCAACATCAAAAATATACTGGAGACAATAAGTCATGACATCAAAGCCGGCCAAATCAAAGAGTCTGGAGCTATTGATGGAGGAGCTTTGCGTGCTGCTTCATCGCGTTTTGGGGAGCGAGACCGGGACGGATATGGCGCTCAAGATGCAAGAGCTCATCTCAGAGATGACGGGGATCAGGTCAGCAATGGAACGGCACGTCGAGGTGCTGACCCAGGCTGCAGAGGAGATCAAAACGGCGCGCGTTCAGGCAAAAAACCAGGAAGCGCTGTTCGAAGAGGTGACGGTGATTTCCCGCGATATCGCTTGGATCAGGTCCCAGCTGTCCCAGAAACCCTTCGCGTTGTAGATATCATAACGGCATTGTCCAATATCGCCCATGATGTTTTCCCACGGTCTAAAGTCGAGATCAGCATGGGGGATCAGGGTGGTTTCAAGCTCACCGGACCAAACTGGGAGATCACGCTCTCCCGCGAGCGAGAGGTGACTGGGGCAGGGCAGATTTCTGTCGACAGCTACCGACTGTTCGCAGCGGGGCTGAGCGAATGGTTGGGCTTTGATCTAACGGAACTCGATGGGGTTGAAATCGACGATGGCAGGTCACCGTGGAGCGAGGGTTTGGACTGACTTTATCCTCTCTGCCTATTGCGGTCCGATATGCTTCGAGACGTATCGCAAGGTTAACTTTACAAAGGCATTATCGGATTTGTTGTGAGCTCTGTGTATCTGGGCGGGCACATCGGTACGCTTTCTTCCGCGCGGTTTGGGGGCGACCTCAACCGATCCTCCGCTGCGTCCCTAGGACCCCCGTCATATGGGCTGGGCGTGTTCCGATGCGCTAATCTAGTTGCTGGTGAGAGCATCTGGCAACGTACACCACCGAGCACGTATGGGTAACTGCAAGCTGCACCGGCGGTTGGCAAAGTTGCTTTAATCAAAGTTTGATACGCCGATGCAAGGCCCCGCCGACAATACCCGTTGAATGAGAGATGTCACTGCGTCTTCTGCCGGAACTTATCTAACTTTCATCAAAGAACATCGAAGTCATATAGTGAGATTACTGCTCCACGCCATCAAAATTTCCCGTGAAAAATTATTTCCCATGGGCACCAACGACGAGGCCCGCACCTCGCGAAATTTGAACAAAAGCAGTAAAAACTTCCTATTTCTAAGAAGCTATCAGTTTACCGAGGGCTACCAACGTCATTTATGTGGATAACCAATGCGCAGGCATATTCGCAGCAGATCTGGGCGCATAGGTTTTTGTCATGGTAATCAAAAAGGATGAAGTCATGACAACCAATAGCTGCAAGTCCCAGGCTAAGATGCAGGAGTACCTCTCCAAACTGGCCAAGGACTTGGCTTACACTGACGAAGAAATTGCGGCCGGTATTGAGTATGCAGACCGCGCCAAACGCCGCAGTCACCCTCCTGGGGAGTGGGACAAGGCTGGCCGCTTTTACGCTCACGAACATACTAATTCCGTCCTGTCGTGCCGCAGTCCTAGCCGCGCATGGCCCCACTCTCAGATGTTGGCCGCACGGACCGCAGCTCATTGCGCCGAAGTCTATATGGCAGGCAATACGACACATGTCCGCCGCATTTGTACGGCGTATAATAAGCTCCTTGATGACGCCGACAACGACACAATTGTCCGCCTCCTCACGAAAGGGGTTCGTAAGCGCAAAGCTGACCGGAGGGGCCCTTCGTAAACATAGGCAAGCAGACGGGCTCCGTTTTTGGCGGTACGGTTTGATCGCCGTATCACCGTGTCCATGTCGCGCGGAATCTTCCCGACTTTACGGAGCCCTATAGCTGCATCTTAGGAAAAATTATCGAACACGTCGCGCTGTGCATAGAAGTTGTCTTCAGCCTCTGCTGGCGGAATGTTTCCGATGGGACCGAGCAGGCGTTTGTTATTGAATCAATCGACCCATCTGAGCGTGGCCATTTACAGATCTGACATGTTGCGTCACGCCTCCTACCGATGGGCCAGTTTGGTATTGTAGAGCCCGTTAATCGCCTCAGCTAGAGCGTTGTCATACGTGTCGCCGACACCGTCGACAGACGGTTGGCTCCCGGCTCTATCCAAATGCTTGGTGGACCGAATAGACAAATATCGACCTCGGCGCTGCGTGCGGTGGTGCAACCCGTCCTTCTGATAAGGGCGCCGATCATGCAGGCCCTGTCCCAAAACATCGAGGCCAAAGTCCGTTTTGGCTGGCCGACGAACCCGCAATCTTACGATGCGATCTGTGGGTGTGTCGATGACGAAGGTACCTAGACAAAACCCTGGCACTCTTCTCGGCACATCGTTCTACGATGTACTGCCGGACAGTGAATCGAGATGATCATCGCTTCAGAAGGCAATTGAGTTCCGCCCCACTGCACGGCACATGTGTATGTTTGAGAGTGGGCGCAGAATAAACTTACGCTTTGCGCAGTATGGCGTCGGTTTGGCGCAACGGACTGGCGTTCGAAACACCATGCGCGCCATCGGTATTGCCAATTTCCCAGCTTCTCGGGGAAAACTTTTCTCTGGCAGAAGACGGCGACGGTCGGTCCAGCATTTTTGATGCGCATATCGGTATAACTTTGAAGTGTTGGGACTAGAAGAATCTTCGAAGCCAACGCACTGGTGCGGCCCTGCATCACGCTCCAAAGGCCGCCATCAAACTTTTCAATTAAACTGATTTGTCGATTTCGTAGTAGGCCGTGCTGCATAACATGGCGCATTGATCTATATGTCAGTCGATCTCGGGCGGTTGAGCCAAGGGATGAAGAGTGCTTTGGATCCTAGTCCCGTCCAGGCGATTGTGTCACTGATCTCGGCGCGGGCTTATCGATTTGGCGCGCGCTGACATCAGAACTGACATCAGATCTGACGTCAGAATTGAGTGATTGTTCAGGCCTACGGCAAAAATTATTACGATCCCGCTGCCCCACGCAGGCCCTAGGGAGTGTGCGCAGTAGACCCACCTAGTCTGGATTTCGGTGCTCCTAATTGTTGCGGCTCACAATTAAGATCCACATTTTCACAGCATCCGACATATCGGCAGAAAGTGCGTAACAATCTCATCGAAAGCGATCACGCGGCCGTGAAAAGCCTTCTCGGCTACTGACAGAGTTTTCGATCCTTGCGATCAGCTAAAGCGATCCTGAGCCGGATTGAGACGGTCAGAACTATCAAACGCGGCAACATCCATCACAAGCAACCAGGCGTTCGAGGGGAGATGGAATTCATCCGCCAGTTGTTTGCCGGCGCATGATCCGGGAAACCCACATCGCCCCAACCCGGCCTCACCCAAACAATGCAACAGTCCCGTTTGAGAGGGTTTCGTAGGGTGAAAGGTATCTAATACCAAATACCAGCTAAGGGGCTTGCCTGCGGACATCGTTTTGAGGCATGCTGAGAGCATGATCTACAATTCGCGCACTAACCACGTCGCCCACCCCCGAATATCTAGCTGAAGCTAGATATAATCGGGGGAGTGCGCTGGTGCGGCGATGGGATTTATAAACCCGTTGAGCAGTAGATGACTGTCAGAGCGAGAGTTCGATCCTCTCCACTCCTACCATTGTTGCACTCATACTCTCGCGAGGGGAGATGACCCAAGCAATCGCATTGGCAGCCGTACTGGGCGCGATCACTGCCAGGTACCCTGACAAATCAGTCGAGATTACCGCCCAAGTGCATTATGTGCGACCCGACGAGGTTGCGCATGTAGATGTCTATGGATGTGATGATGCAGTGACACGCAGATCCATCAGAGCAGATGCAGTCCGTCTGCTGCAACAGCTGGGCATCCGCGTCGAACTGGTGGGGAGTCATGACGTATACACGGTATCGCCGAATTACTCTGATCCAGTGTCTTTGCAAGATTACGCTAGCAGATTGCATCGCAGGTTGGTCACCACGGCGGATTTTTTGCGGGCCTATAGCGAAGGTAGCGTGATCCGCGATGTTGCCATGAGCGGAATCGGCGTGAAAAACTACCGCGACTTCCGTCGAGCTTTGTTTGATTGCGGATTCGGTCATGCGACCATCCGGAGAGATATCGAACTCTCGTTACTCACTGATCCGACGCCAGCGGGCTCGGTTTATGTCGACATCGAGGGCATCAATCCTCGTATCCTCGCCCATACCAACGACAAGACTACCTTTATCGCCTACGCGAAACGCGTACTATCCATCTTTGAGGCGCTGCATGGCGAGTTTCGTGCCGATCCAGAAATTCGCATGCGGGGGATGACATTCAGCTTCGACACGGTGGCTTTTACGAGCGACCAGAGAGCTGCAGCTCGGTCTGCATTGGCAGCTCGGCTTGCTGATGCGGACTGCTCAAACGAAGAAATCGAGCAGCTCATCGGGCCCTCAGCGGTCGCTGAGACGATCTCAGAGTACGCAGCACGGATGATCGGAGATGAACCCGTTCCGGCAGCGCACATCCCCAAGCCAAGAAAGCGTCAACCATCCTTGCGGCCAGCAATCTCTGATAGTGGCGGCGATGACTGACGAGTTATTCAGCGTCGGCGTCACCTATATCGAAGTGAAACGTTGGGAGCACGGACATACTGTCACGCGCAAGCCTGAAGGCGTCCCGCAGGGTATAACCCAGCATGAATTTGAGCGCCGATCTGTTTGCAAATGCGGCACTGGATGGCCACAGGTCACGCAGCACCCGCGAAAGTCATCGACGTGGATGTGATTGCGCCATCATCTCCGCCTTATGAGTCCGGCAGATTGGGGTTTGGGTATCATGTGCGTATCGAGACCTTGATTTGGGCGATGACAGCAGCTGGCATTGTGGGTGCCGAGCGCCTGAGAAATAGACCGGCAGGATGGATCGGCATTTTCGAAGCACTCGGTGCGCATCTGGCACAGGATCCTGGCAACTACTCGATCACCGATGCGAAAACGGAGTTTGGCATTCTTTTTCTGACGGTGATCAATGGAAGATCAGGGCGCCCTGATACAGTCATTTCAAGATGGTGCGCTGATCAGAGTGTCGAGCGCTGCATGGTATTTGGAACGCGAGGGCGGATCCGCTCCGAGTTAGGGTGGATCATGACGCTCTCAGACGCCGCACTTGATCTTATGATCGAGACGCCAAATGAGCATTTCCTGTCTTATGTTTACCTCGGACCTGATCGGCCCGTGGGGAAAGATGATGTGATCGAGATGATTGTGCCCCGTTTCGCGACGCGTGCCGCGGCATATGAATGGTATCGCTTTGAGCCCTTACCGGGCTTTGATGGTCTCACTGCAATGCAGCTCGTCCAGGCCGGCAAGGCGCGTCAGGTCATTGATTACATCTCCGCCGTCGATGCCGGGACATCCTCATAAACGGCAGCGATATGTACTGATCCGACAGGCTTCCAAGGTATGTTTCACGTTCTGTAAACCAGCCCGAACAACATGCTATGTCGAAGGCAACGGAGACCAACCATGCGCAGTATGTTTAACTTTCTTGGCTTTATCATCGCTCGCGTGATCGCAGAGTTGATCCGCGATCTCTGGCCTTGGAAGTAACTGGTTAGATCGCATGGCGAGGCGCTCCCCCCTACGTTACACTATCGGCAAAACGACTACCGAAGTGCCTTTCCGCAAATATTTGGATAACATCACGGTTGGACGCCAACGACCATCACCTGGAAGGAAGCACACGATGACACTGGAAACGCTGTTCGTTATTTTTGGTATCGCGGGTAGCGTAGGCGCGCTCTACGTTGCGTGGCGCGCTCACAAGAATGCCTTCAAGCCAGCGGATCCAGATGACGAGCTGGTAGAGCGTTTCGTGGCAAGCGCTCCCCTGCATCTCCTACATGGCCTCACGGCGGCCTCTAAGCCTCTACCAGATCAACCTGTTGTGGACTCACATTGAAGCGCAATTTCTGATGTTCCGTTTTATTCCAAGCGGTTCCGGATTTCCATCAGCTTGCTTTCAAAGACCTCTGCGGGCGTCCGGTAATCTAGGCATTTGCGCGGCGTTGAATTGAGGCGGTGTCAATGAGCGTTTAAAAGTGACCCGGTTTCAGCGTTTGATTTTGACCCGCCTATTGGGTGCCAAAGCCCCCAGGCGGACCGCCCTCATATAGCGAGTCCGTCTGGGGGCTTTGCTTGCGATGCGG
>Ga0208794_1000416_pt1 | contig 28875 bp, 41 predicted proteins | sample 32_taG_FD_184106 | JGI IMG/M metagenome (GOLD analysis project Ga0208794, IMG submission 184106) | Marine viral communities from the Gulf of Mexico - 32_GoM_OMZ_CsCl metaG (SPAdes) (version 2) | ecosystem: Environmental > Aquatic > Marine > Oceanic | place: Atlantic Ocean: Gulf of Mexico... | reverse complement strand
CGTAAAATTTAAATGCTAAATTACCAACTGAAAATTCTCCCATACCTTTAAGGCCTTCTTGCCTCATCTTTTTAATTTTTTGAAACAATTTACGTCCATAATTATACAAAGTTTTGGATTTACCGGCATCATCTTTGTATTTTTTTGTAAGCTCTTCTAATTTATCAATTTGAACTTTTATATCTTCAAATTTCTTTTTAATATCAGCGTCATTTATATTGGGTGGGTTATATTCTGGTTTTTTAACCCAATCTCCTTTTTTAAGAGAATATAAACCCGAAGCTACGTGAGGTTCTTTTGTATCTTGAAAGTACATTTCAACCTCATGACCTTTCATTTTAATGTCGTGCTTAGTATTCCAAATAAAACGTATGCCGTCTAAAGCAGCTTTAACTAAATCGACGTCTTCATCAATTTTTTTAAAGTCTAACAAAATATGCACATCCAAATCACTTTTAGGTGTGTAATTATAATTAGCTAAACTACCAGTAAGTTGTATATCATCAATTTTTGGTAGTTTAACTGGTGAGTCTTCTAAAAACTCTTTAGTTATGTCAAGAAGTTTTTTACGCATCTTAGGATTCATTTTATCCTTAACGTAAAAATGCTTGTTTAAAGTTTCATTGTAAAACTTCACATTATTATTTAAGCAAAAAAAATGCCTACTAAGCGCTTAGTAGGCATTTTTGAACTATTCTATTTTGGTCGTTTAACCGTTTTTCTGGAAATACTCTTGATTAGCACCTTTGCTTGTGTATTTGGATTTTACAACGTTAGCAGTGCCTTTAGGAGATGTTGGATTACCTTTACGTTGGTTAACTAAAGGTGTACCTTCTTCACCGTCATCACCAACTTTGTCGGTAACTTTGCCGTCGCCACCCTTACTACCTACTTTAGAGGTATATTGAGTTTTAACAACGTTAGCGCTACCACTAACCGGTGTAGGATTACCTTCTTTTTGGTTAACTAAAGGATGTCCAAGATCTTCAGCTTCGATTTCCTCACCGAAGTAGTTGAAGCTTTCTTCATCTTCATCTTCTTCTTGTTCATGCCTTGTACCTTTTCTATCATCTTTAGTTAAACGAGAATCACCTCTATTGTGTCCGTAATCCTGCTCGTCTTCATCCTCTTCCATTTCATCGAAACCACCAGCTTCTTCGTCTTCACCAAGTTCGCCTTCAGCTTCCATATCAACTTCATCATCACCGGCTTCTGTTTCGCCGCCAATAACTTCAGCTAATGCTTCGTGGAATTTTGTTGCTAAATCTCTGTCAATTGTAATAGTTACTTCATCAGTTTCGACTTCGTCGCCACCCTCATCATCACCGATGCCGAGCTCAACTGCGTCAAACTGTTCGTCATCCATTACTTCCTCGTATAAACGATCAAAAATAGACTTATTCTTTGCCATATCATTATTTATATTCTCTTTTGCAATTTTCTTGTTTTCAGCTTTAAAATATGTATCTGCTCCTTCGTCTGACATTTGCTTGACATCGTAAGCATTGTCATCTTTAATAGAAGGGTTGTCCGGATCTAGTTCAGTGCTTTTAAAATTATCAGCTCCTTCAGGTCCAGAATTGTCATGAACAAAACCTTTACTATAAGCACCAGCTTTAGCAGCAGGCATTTTTGTTTTTACTTGTTTTCCAGCAACTTCATAAGTTTTATCAATTGCTTTGCTGGGTTTTAACTGTTGCTTAGACGATTTTAATCCCGGTGGGGTACCAACTACGGCATCGTAAGCTTCTTCTATTTGAATAAGATCTCTTTTTCTATTCATGATTGTTAATATTTAAGTATTTTTCAGCTAATAAACTCATATCTCTATCACCGTGAGAGTTAAATGACTCTTTTTTAACTTCATTACCAGTGATTTTTTTGTAGGCCATTGCTTGACCTAATTCATCCTCATCTTTTTCGACTTTAAAACTATCGACACCACAAGGTATTCTTCCTGTTTCTTCTTTATCACTTTCTTCTTTACGTTTTTTAACAAAGTTTTTAATATATGCTTGTTTAGCCTTTCTCACTTCTTCACCAGCATGTGATTCATCACCATGTACTTTTGCTTTAAGATGTTTATTAATAACTTTTATAGCATCTTCTAATGACATTTCTTCATCTTCATTACCATCGTAAGATTTGTCTTCCGGAAAAGCATTATTGTCTTCTTCATCTTGATCTGAAGTAGGTCCTTCTAGTTTATAAACAACATTCCCTACTTTTACTTTTGCAATAGGTACTAAATCTGGCTCGGGCATTCTATTTACGTCAATTTTACCATAAGGTAATGGTGCTTTATCTGCTTCTTCCTCTTCATTAGGGTTATCACCTGAAGTATCAATTTCACCATCGCGTTCAGAACTTGGACCTTGTGGGGATCTGTTATATAAACCAGTAACTTCAGCAGATGGTGTTTGCTCCCCACCTTTTTCAGCTTCTGAACTCCATGCCATATCTTGTTGATTAGGACCTGCATCGTAAGTACTACCTGCTTTACCTGATTCAGGGTCCTCATAATCTTCTTCATCGTGAGAATCATCTACTTTTAAGACATCTTCTAAATCGTCTTTAGGAATTTCAATAAACCCCATTCCCATATCAATAAGAACCGTTTTACCCATATCCTGTACGATTTTACCTTGCATTTTTTCAACGCCCGGTGATGATCCAGATTTTAAATCTTTTAAAGACGGCCTATTAGTATATACACCAATTTTACCTTCTAATGTTTCATCATCTTGATCATTTATAAGAGGGTCTAAATCTATCTCAGCTTGCTTATCTTGTACTGTACCGGGGTTTGGTTTCGCGTATCCTTTATTAGGGTTATTTTGAGAAGGAGCTACTGCACCCTCCTCAACAAAGGTATTTTCGTATAGTAATCCAAGATCTTCTAAATCTCTTTTACGGTTCATGTATATATTTATTGTTTCTCAAACGTATAGTTAAATTTTCTATCATTTCTATATAAATTTAAAATTTGACATATTGAATTATTATCATAAAATTGAGAATAATGTTTATCTTTTCCTTCCCTTTCATTTATTTCGTCTGGTAAATTAGCTCTTAACCCAATTTTATCACACACAAACTGAAAATCGGTTTTTAAGTTTTCAAATCTACCAATGAAATCTAATTTTTCATTTAATATATTAGAATAAATTGCATTTTCAGTATAATTTTTGGTAGGTTTTTTTCTTTTGTAACTTAATGAAAATTTTGGTAATTCGAATTTATTATTTTTAATATTGTTAATATAGTTTTTTAAATTAATTTTACCATCTTCAATTTTTATTCCTTCCCATCTTAAACATGCGAAGGAATACATTCTGTCCCAGGGATTTCTAACAAAACTAAATTTAAAATATTCATCCCAATAATCCGCATAAATTTCTTTAGCAGTAGAAGCTAAAATATGTTTAGTATGTTTTAATCTATAAAATTGATCTTCTCCTTGTACGGCTAATTCAATACTACTACCCCCCGTGCGTTGAATATGAACAAAGATGCATTTATATCTATGTGATATCATTATTATGATTTATTTTACAATCTTTTAAGTTAAATATATGTATATGAAAAATACCCGCGATTATTATTTGGGTAACCCTAACTTACCTACAGGTGATGCTCAATTTGAGTGGACACCAGCAATGGTTAAAAACTTAAAGAAGGCAAAACAAAACCTTCTTTACTTTGCTGAAAACTTTTTCTACATTGTGAATCTTGATCGTGGTCGTGAAAAGATCGGATTACATGCTTGTCAAAAAAGAGCTTTAAGAGGTATGAGAGATAATCGTTTCTTTATATTACTTGCCTCTAGACAGATTGGTAAAACAACCATGATGACAATTTATACATTATGGCATGCATGTTTTAATAGTGATCAACGTATTCTTATTGTTGCTAATAAAGAAGGTACAGCAAAAGAAATATTTTCACGTATTAGAATGGCGTATGAAGAATTACCTAACTGGTTAAAGCCCGGTGTAACTGAATACGGTAAAGAATCGCTAAAATTAACAAATGGTACAACTATAGGAATTAGTACTACCACCGGTACAGCTGCTCGTGGTCAATCTATTAACGTGTTGGTGCTGGATGAGTTAGCTTTTATTGAACCACACTTGGTAGATCAGTTTTGGAAATCCGTTTTTCCTGTAATTTCATCATCGAAAAAGTCTAAAATCTTTATTGCTTCAACTGCAAACGGCACTGATAACTTATTTTATAAAATTTGGAATGGTGCTATTGAAGAGAAAAACGGTTGGGGTCATGATAAAATTTTGTGGGATGAAGTACCCGGTAGAGATCAAAAATGGAAAATGGAAACCATGCGTACTATTGGAAGTGAAGAAGCTTTCAATCAAGAGTTTGGTTGCGAATTTATATCTTCTGGGGAATTAGCAATAAATGAAGAATTATTCGAATCATTAAAGGTTAATTGTCAAAAACCAAAGATTGTAATGGATGAAAACAATTACAAAATTTGGAGACAACCGGATGACAACGGTGTTTATGTTGCGGGTGTAGATATTGCTGAAGGTGTACATCAAAATGCTAGCGTTGTCCAAATTTTAGATCTTAGAGATCTATCTAATATAGAACAAGTTGCGTGTTATTGGAGTAATACTATTAACCCATTTAATTTTACTAGTAAATTACATGAGATTTTGTTACAATGGGGTAGCCCACCAGCATTAATTGAAAGAAACAGCTGTGGAGCCCAAGTTGTAGATCATTTATACAACACTCACCGTTATGGTAACATTGTTTCTTTTGAAGCAGGTCAAGGTAAGATAAAAAATAATAGAATAGGTGTAATATCTCATACAAATACAAAGTATAGGTGTGTTATGAACATGAGGTATTTTGTAAATGAGCTTCAGTCAGTTAATATTCGTGATTTGGAAACATTAGTTGAAATTAAGAACTTCATAAAGTATCCTAATGGTAAGTGGGCTGCTAAACCTGGTATCGATATGATGGATGACCGAGTTATGTCATTAGGTTGGGCATTATTAATATTAGATAACGATTTAATAAAACGTTATTTTGAGGTTTTACGTTATGATAATAATGGTCGTCCTGCAGAAGTACGCAGGTATGACTATGATTACGGTGGTAAGGTTAATAATAAATTGTTTTCGTGGTCTGAAGACGATGAAATTAATAATGTTGATACTGTAGTTTTTAATGAAAAATTTGAAAATGATAGTAATTCTGAATTAGATTGGATGAAATCTAACGGTTGGGTTGCAGCAAATGAGTTTCAAACTCAAAGATCTTTTAGCCCCGCTGCTGATTTTGGTTTAAATAAAGATATTAATGGCCTTTACTAATTACACACAGTCTCCATTTAACAAGGAAAGAAAGGATAAATTTGTCCTTGTAATACCTACCCCTAAGTTTTTAAAGGATGACGTTTCAAAAACCGTAAGAAGTAACGATTTAGTAAATCCCGACAAGGTACAATTTTCAATTTACGGTAGTGTCATACCAGAAGTTAGTGTTCCTGAGGTAGAGGTTAGATATTCAGGTCAAAATTTGCATGTTACAAGTCATAATAGACCAACTTATGCACCTTTAGATATAAATTTTACTATTGATAATAGATTCGGTAATTACTGGTTTATATATAAATGGCTTGATAAATTGCAAGACGACAAAAAAGGTTATTTTAACCCTGATGTTGATTATAAAAAAGGAAAAGTTGTAGAAGAAGAATATATGGCTAATTTTACAATTTATGCTTTAGATGAATATAATAAATTTATAGCTCAGTTTGATTTTACTAAAGGGTTTCCCACAAAGTTAAGTGGTATTAGTTATTCCTATAGAGATCCAAGTGAAATTGAATGTAATTTTTCCATGGCATATAGCCAATTTTATGTTAAATTGTTATCGCCCTGATATATTTATATGAAATAATGCATTTTAAAGTTTCTTTTCTAAGAAACCATAAATATGTATATGGCACGAAGAACTATACAAAGTCCAGGTGTAGAAATTAATGAAGTGGATTTGTCCTTAAGAGCTGCTGACAAAATAGGGACAAATATTTTCATTACAGGTTTCGCTCCCATTGGACCAAATGATGAGATTTTGCAAGTTTCCAGTTTATCTGAATTTGAGCAAATTTACGGTCAACCAACAAACCCAGCAGAAAGATATTTTTACCATACAGTATCGCAGTCTTTTGGAAGTAGAGCAAATATCTTAGTTAATAGATTACCTTACGGTGAAAATGCTGGTGATGGGTTTTCTAACAAATATTTCGCTACGGTTTACCCAGTTATACCTGTTAACTCTACAGCGTATAAAGCAATTACAGCAGGTGATATTACAGGTACAAATTACCTATCAGCTAATATTGATACGGTAAATAGTCAAACAACTTCTCAATTTTCACCAGCATCAGCTACCGACGATGTTTGGTATTTTGTTGGTAAACCTGCTTTTGTACCGTTAACGCAATCTCAATATATTGGTATATTAGATGATTCGGCAATTAATTGGAGTAATACAGTAGAAGCAGATTCAGGTAAATTTGCTACTTCAGATCAGACCACTTTACAAGATCAGTTATCTGGTTTAGCAGGCGCTGGTATTATATTGCTTAATACAGCAAAAACAACAATCAATCAAAAATTAGAAGGTTATTATTCAAGTCTTGTTGATAATACAAATCTTTATGCTAGCACTGATTATGATGACATTACTAAATTTTTGGTATCAAAGAATGAAAGTGAAGTAAATCAAATTACGTACAACAGTTTGCAAACAGTGCCAAGTACAAGATTAAATTTCTTACTTTCAGCAACTTATAATAGTGAAGCTACTCCAGCTAACATTTCTGAAACACAGGAAAGTATTGCAACGTTCAATATTAATAATAATAATTTTGATGATACTTTAGTATTAGGTATCTACAAATTAAGAACATCAGTCTTTTCACCAGAAGTAACTAAATTAGATTACGTCTTGGAAGAAGGTTATACAGGAAGTATTAACTATTACAGACAAATTAATTCACCTAACGGTGGGGCACCACAAAGTTTTTACTTACCTCAAATCACCACTAACAATAGTGTTAATTGTGCAATTAAAATTAATCCTAATATTTCTGGTAGATTTGGCGTTGGTTCAATTAATGATGACGGTACACCAAAACGTAAAATTAGATTAATTACTAACCAGCTTATTAATAATAACTACGGTAGTGATGAAGCTTATCAACAAATTGTTGGTTGGACTAGTGCTCAAGTTTCGCAACTTAGTGCAGGTAATGCTATTTACAATACTGCTGGAGACACTTGGAGTTCATTAGGTGTTACTTCATACGGTTTAGGTGATGCAGCTGCATTACCATTCGGTAGATACAGCACCACTAAAGCATCAAATAATAAGATTGGTAATATTGGTGAAAAACTTGATCGTGTATTTGATAGATTAGCAAATGTTGATTTGTTTGATATTGATATTATGCCTGAAGGTGGTTTAGGTACAATTAATGCAACAACTCAGTACACTGAAGTTTCAGCTAACAGACCGGCTAACAATGATTACTTTGATGATAGAGATTCAGTAATGGGTCTTAATGAATTATCAGCAACCGGTATTAATATTGGACCAAATGGCTCAGCTCTTAGAAGTTCTTGGTTAACAATTCAGAACAAGTTTATTAACTTTGCTGAAAATGTAAGAAAAGATTTTATTTACATTTCAGATCCTTTGAGACAAGTATTTGTTACCGGTGATAACACTAAAGGTATTAACATACCAGGTCAATCATTTCCGCTTAACATTTTAACACCCGTTAAACAGTTATACACCCCGATTAACACTAATTATGCCTCAGCATATGCATCATGGGCGCAAGTTGAAGATCAAGGTGTTGGTGGTTTAGTTTGGATTCCATTCTCTGGTGTTGCTGCAGCAATTTATGCTAACACAGATGCTAATTTTGCACCTTGGTATGCACCAGCTGGATTTACAAGAGGGTTATTAAGTGGAAGAGTAACTGATATCGCTCTTTACCCGAATCAGAAACAACGTGATCAGTTGTACGAACAGGTTAATATTAACCCAGTTGCGTTGTTCCCTAGTGAAGGGTTTGTAGTTTTTGGTCAGAAAACACTTCAAAGTCAACCAAGTGCGTTTGATAGAGTAAATGTACGACGTCTATTCCTTTACCTTGAAAAGCGCACAAGGGAAACAGTGAAGTATTTTGTTTTCGAGCCAAATACATTGTTTACCAGAACAAACGTTATCAATGTTCTAACCCCAATATTCGAAGATGCAAAGAACAATCAAGGCCTTTATGATTATCTGATTGTTTGCGACGAACGTAATAATACGCCAGACGTCATCGATGCGAATGAATTGGTAGTAGATATATACTTGAAACCAGTTAGAGCAGCTGAGTTTATTTTGGTGAACTTCTACGCTACGAGAACAGGCCAGGATTTCTCGGAGATAGTAGGATAAGTCGCACAAGCTATGCAAGTCGTAGAGCCGGGCCGAAAGGTCCGGCTTTTTTTGTGATTGTTTAATTACAAATACCTAATAAAATAAAATATGAAAGAGACTGAGCTCTTTTTAAAAATAAAAAAACAGATTATTCAAAATAGGCGTAAGGAAAGTTTTAGTTTCACTAATTTTAATAACAATGTAGAAAATAACTTAAATGAAATTTTAAAAACTTTTGATACTAGATGGTTAATATCAATAGTCGATACGTATACACAATCGGATAAATTTAAAGATAAAGCGGAATCAATATTAATATCAACATTTGTTAATATGCTTAAATTGTGGGGAACTGATACATATTTTAATAAAGGGTTAACTCCTACTGACTACAAAATGTTAGTATATAATCAATATGAATTATGGGATGGTATGATTACATATAGCCCCCATCACGGAGATACATATAAAAATTTAATTTCAAAAATACAAACTGTTTTATATAACAATAATATGTTACTTTTTAAAATTTTTAGTGAGATTTTAAACAGAGCAAAAAATGATAAAGGTTGCCCTTTAAGTAGATTAACTAGACCTCTTTTATATATTGACGTGAAACCACCACAAAAGCATAAATAATGATATGCCAGACGTACGTCAAACCATATCTGATTTTTACAGAGTAGCAGTTGAACGTGATTTTGCAAGAGACTTTCAATTTAGAGTTTTAAGTATTGACTCTGGAGGTGCAAGTGCAGTAACCTTCGACGAAGATGATCTTGTTTATGCTACAACCGCTTCTTTACCTGAAAGAGCTATTACTAATGTCGCCGTCCCATATATGGGGTTAAATTTTAATATTCCCGGAAATGCAACTTACCCTGGAAGTGAAGGTTACACCATTAATTTTTATTGCGATCAAAATTCTCAAATACGTCAAAAATTTGAAGATATGTCACGTGATATATTTGATGATGCTACTAGTACAGGTAATTATTTTGCACCAAGACAATCAGCGATTATTGAATTATTGCAATTAGATACTCAGTTAGATGCGGTTGCTCAATATCAATTGGTGGGTGCATCAGTAAGAAGTGTAGGACCTATTGAGTATAACATGTCAGCTGGCACGGGTCAATTTGTTAATTTTTCTGCCACCATGGCATACCATTATTTTAGACGACGATAATATGTAATTTATGGAGAAAATTTTATTTAAGACTGAAAAGGGAAAAGGGTCAGTCACTTATAAAATGTTTCTTCAAAAAAAAGTAAATAAATTACGAATAGGAGAAATTACTGTAGGGACTGACGAAGAGAGAGATGATTTTCTTTTCGTCAGTTCTTCTGTTATAGAATTAAAATATAGAGGTAAAGGTTATGGTAAATTACTATATTCTCACGCAATTGAAGAATTGGGTATGTTAAAAACTAGCTACTGGGAAGCAAGCGAGCAAGCACAATACTGTTGGATATCACTATGTAAGATATTCAAATACAGAAAAGACTTTTTTAATGGTGTACTTACCCTATATAATAACCCTAAATAATATAAATGAATAACCCTTTAACAGATTTTATACGAGGTGTTGGGGAAAATGCTAGCGGTTTGTTGACCGGTCAAAATCCTTTATCACAACCTCAATTCACATCTGTTTTTGGATTTACAGTACCGGGTTCGCCATTAATAAGTGCAAGAGATTTATTCTTACAAAGATTGGAAAGATGGTCTACGTCTATTCCTATGCGTACGCAATGGATGGTTTTAATTCAAGGCTATCCTGCTTTACTTCAAACTGCTATATTACATCAACTTGAAAGAACACAAGGTAATTATAATAATTTTGATATTGACCAAGCAGTAAGAATTTGTAAAAAATATACTCTTAATAAAATTGTAGGTTGTATGTTTGCTCAAGGTGTTAATATACCATCAATGCAAAATTTATCTGTTGATAAACCTAAAATGTTTGGCGATAAACAGAGAGGATTTTTACCAGGTCAAATTCAAACAGGTAGAAACCCGTTTTCAAATTTAACTATTGAATTTAGAGAAACAAATACATCTTTTGTAGATTTTTGTATCAGACCTTGGTCAATGCTAGCAAGTCATTTTGGTTTTGTAGCAAGACCGGCAGGTGATGAAAGAAATGTAGGTACAACTATTACGGTTTTACAATACACCAGATCATATCAAGGTTTATCGCAAATACCTAGAAAAGTATGGTCTTTTTATAATTGTATGCCTATTGATGTTGCATCTAGAAATTTAACTTATGATCAAGAACAATGGGAAATGTTTGATACAGAATGGACGTTTTCTAATTACACTTTAAATGATAATTTATACTTACCGTTACCCGACATTCTTAATAAATTATCTTCAGGTAATGGTATCTTTAATAGAATATCCCCATTACAGCGTGGAGGATTTACCGACTTAGGTTAAATTTATTTGTGGATTTAAGTTTCAAATTTCCGGTAAACATATCTAATAATAATATAGTTTACTGTAAAGAATTAATAAACAAAAATTTACTTGATATACAAAAATATATACTGTTAAATGATAATAATTTAATTTGCGATTATTTTGATAACTTATCTCTTTTTCTTATTTCTAATAAAAATGTAAAAATTAATTACATAGATAAATTTTTAATTTTATTAAATGCTAGAATTAATTGTATAGGTTCATTTTTAGAAGTACTATCTAAAGATAAAATTAAAACCGCAGTAGACTTAAAACCTATAGCTGATAAAATTTTAAAAAATTTTATTTCGGATCAAAAATTTGTAAGTTATAAAAATTATAAAATTTATTATAATGTACCTACCCATATTACTGAAAATGACACTATATTTGATTTTATAAATGAAGTAGAATATAATGGTTTAAAAGTTTCGCTCGGAGATTTACCTTCATATGAAAAGGAAGAAATAATTGAAAATTTACCTACTAAAATTGTTATTAAATTAGGTAACAATTTAAAAAATAATAAAATTATACCTGTAAAACTTTTTGATTTTAGAAGCAACGGAGAAACAAAAACTATATTTTTTGATTATTCGATAGATTCCATAATGTATATGTTAAAACTTTTGTATAATAATAGTTTAGATAATTTACATTACGAACAATACATATGTTCTAGAAAAATAAACATATCCCCTTCCGAGTACTTAAATTTATCCCCTAACGAAACAAAATTATTACTAAAAACTCTTTCGAAAGAATACGAAAAAAATAACACTGAGCAGAGTAATAAGAAAAGTAGCATGCCTACCCATGGATATGCTAATGCTGGCGTATAAATCTTAGTATGTCATTAAACAACGAAGAAATCGCTAAGATTAATGATCTTTACAATCAAATTGATATTAAAGATTTTGAAATTACTCAACTTAAACAGCAAGTTGAACTACTATCTAAATTTGATGAAAAATTAGAAACAGTTAGATTAGAATTTAACACAAAATTAGATAATATTATTTCATCTACAAAAAGTACAAAAGCTAAAACTACTAAATAATGATATGGACTTAGGACTTACTGTTGCGGTACACAATCAATACACATTAAAAACTATTGATGTAAACACCGGAGCAATAAAAACAGTACGCCAGGTAGGTGGAAAAATAGTTCAAGGTCCAGTAGTCACAGGAGATTTAGTAAGTTGTATTGTTGAGACACCTTCAGGTAAAACGGGCAAGGTATTTAAATTACCTAATTTAATAGTTACAAAAACGTTTGCAGCATCTTGATATTTCTTAGAGTTTTTATATAATTTAAGAATGCCAATATCAATAGATTTATGCGAAACATTAGTTACTGAGGATTTATACAAGGATAAGTCCTCTTTTTTAGACACTAATTCATTTCTTTTTTACGGGTTTAAAATAAAAAACAAATACGATGAAAATAGACTCAAAATTTGTTCTAATTTAAACCCTATAAGATTTAAGCATACCATTAGTTCACCAACCGGTGAAAAAGACACATCATATTATTACGGTGTAAAGCTAAAGGGTAATAAGCTATTTGATAAACTATGTAAATCGCTTATTCCAGCATCCTTAAACATAGATAATTTTTTAAATTTGGATAATTATAGAAGATTGTTTTCTGAATTTAATATTGAAACATCACAAAATTATCTTTATTATAGTATTGGTATATATCCATTTGATGATATAAATGACTTGCACGATGGTATTTTAGACCCGCACTTGTTTTATTTAGATGAGTCTATACCATGGTATCAGCGAATGGCTAGCGTTAAACCTTTTATAATTTGTAGAACACGATGAATGTAATTAAAAGAAACGGCAGGAAAGCAGCTTTTGACGAAGAGAAAATTAAAACTTGCGTCGTTAGAGCTTGCGAAAATATTGAATCGGTAGATGTAGATCAAATTATCTACAATGCTCGAATTAAACTTTTTGATGGAGTAAAAACTTCTGATATTGATAAATCACTTATTAAGTCAGCAAGAGCCTTAATTGAACAAGAACCTGAATACAAAAAAGTAGCAGCAAGACTTTTGCATAAAACTATTGTCAAAGAAGTGTTTAATGAAAGTGCAGACAAAGACGCATATGAGTTACAATATAGAAAAAGTTTTATTACTAATCTTAAGCGTCTTGTTAAAGAGGGTATTGCCTCAAAAGAACTAAAGAAATTTAATTTAACCGAGCTTTCAAATTACTTAAAACTTGAAAGAGACGATAAATTTGAATATCTCGGCTTACAAACAATTTATGATCGGTATCTTTTGCATATTGATCAAAAGAGGTTAGAAACACCTCAAGCATTTTGGATGAGAGTTGCAATGGGTCTTGCAATAAAAGAGGAAAATAAAACCGAGTGGGCGAAAAAGTTCTACGACGTCCTTTCGACGTTTACATTCATGTCATCAACGCCTACTTTGTTTAACTCTGGTTGTGTTCACAATCAACTCTCATCTTGCTTTTTATCAACTTTTGAAGATAGTATAGATGGTATCTTCGATGGGCTACATCAAGAAGCGCTAAAGAGTAAATTTGCAGGCGGTTTAGGTATGGACTTAACCCCATTTAGACCGGCTGGTAATCTTATTAAAGGTACCAACGGATTATCTCAGGGTGCAGTTTACTTTTGGAAAATTTATAATGACATGCTTGTTGCAGTTAACCAAGGTGGTAAACGTAAAGGAGCTGGTTGTGGTTATCTTGAATCGTGGCATGGTGAAATTAATGAGTTTCTTGAACTAAAGAAAAACACAGGTGATGAACGTAAACGTACTCATGACATGAATACGGCTAATTGGATTCCAGACTTGTTTATTAAGCAAGTTAAGAAGAGTGGTGATTGGTATTTGTTCAGTCCATATGAATGTCCAACTCTTCATGAAAGCTGGGGTGAAGAGTTTGAAAATGAATATGCAGAATGTGTTAAACGGGGTAAAGCTGGGGAGTTAAAGACGTTCAAGAAAGTAGATGCGAAGGAGCTTTGGAAGAAGATGCTCCGAATGATCTTCGAAACGGGTCACCCGTGGATTACATTCAAAGATCCTTCAAATCTACGTTACAGTAATCAGCATGAAGGTGTTGTGCACAGTTCAAATCTTTGCACAGAAATTCTACTACATACTAAGGCTAGTACTTATAAGGAAGACGGTACTAGAAAGGTTAAAGAATATGGTGAGACCGCAGTATGTAACTTAGGTAGTATTAATCTGCGTGAACATCTTAATAATGATGATGTTAATTATGATAAATTAAAAAGTACAGTTGAAATTGCAGTTAGAATGTTGGACAATGTTATTGATATTAACTTTTACCCAACAGAAGAAGCTAGAAATTCTAACACTAAACATAGACCTATTGGTTTAGGTTCGATGGGTTGGCATGATATGTTTTATCATCTTGATATCAACATGGATTCTGACGACGCAATTAACTTATCTGGTAAAATTTATGAATATATTTCATATCATGCGATTAATACTAGTACAAAACTTGCAAAAGAACGTGGTAGTTATTCAACGTACAAAGGTTCTTTGTGGGATAAAGGTTTGTTACCAGTAGATACTTACGAAAAACTGTGTGAATATCGTGGTAGAGAGTTCGATGTAACTACAACTCTTAACTGGGAACCAGTTAGAAACCATATTAAACGACATGGAATGCGTAATTCCAATACAATGGCAATAGCTCCTACCGCTACTATTAGTAGTATTGTTGGCTGTGCGCAGAGTATTGAACCTTATTACAATAATATCTTTGTTTACAGTACTTTATCTGGTGATTTTACCATGATAAATGATGCGTTTGTTAAAGATATGAAATCTATAGGAGCATGGACGATAGACGCATTAGAAAACCTTAAAGCATGTAACGGAGATTTAACGCTCTATGAGTTTCCTAAAGGGGTAAGTAGAGACGATAAGAATAGATTAAAAGACAAATACAAAACGGCATTTCAACAAGATCAACTTAAGTTAATCTCTGCTGCAGCTGCAAGACAAGTGTGGATTGATCAAGGTCAAAGCTTGAATTTATATAATGATCAAACATCGTTAAAATCGTTGAATGATATGTATATGCATGCATGGGAAGTAGGATTAAAAACCACTTATTATCTGAGAAATAAAGGAGCAAGCCAAATTGAAAAAAGCACAGTAAAGACGGTAAAGAAAGAAGAAACAACACCTGCTCAGGAAGGTACAGTAGTTGCTTGTAATATTAATAATCCAGATTGTGAATCATGTCAGTAAGATTGTTTACAGATGATCTTAGTCAATTAAATGAAGATGAATTAAGTTTAGTCCTGTATGTTGTAAAAGAACATATGGGGCTAGACCCTGTATTTATTAAATCTATTAAAAAGAAAAAAATTCACGATACATTTTTATCTATAGAAAATCAATTGTCAGACACCGGAAGAAATGTATTTAAAAATATCTCAAAAAAACTATTCTTGTAATTTTTAGCAGTCAGCATATAATTATTTTATATGGCAAAAACGGGTCAAATACTTTCAAGCGATTCTGCTGGTGTAAATCAAATTCTACCTCACGTAAACAAATGGGCATGGGATCTTTATAAGACAGGTAAACGTAATAATTGGGACCCAGAAGAGATTCCAATGACAAGAGATATACAAAATTGGAATAGTGATTTACTCACAGAAGAAGAAAAACATGTTGCCAAACGTACTCTTGGTTTCTTTGCAGGTAGTGAAAGTTTGGTAGGTAATAATCTAGTAACTCTTTACAAATATATTACCGACCCGGAATGTAGACAGTACATGTCTCGCCAAATTTGGGAAGAATGTTTACATAACGACACTATTGTTCATATTTGCGATTCTCTTTCTTTAGATATTGCTGATGTATATGAAGCGTACAGCAATATTCCTTCTATCAAAGCGAAGGATGAATTTTTAATGAATGTAACTCGTGGTATTTCAAAAGATATTGACGTTGATACATTTGAAGGTAAACAAGAATTACTAAAAGCTGCCTTTCTATATTGGGTTGTTTGTGAAGGTACATTTTTCTTTTCTGGATTTGCAATGTTACTTTCAATGAAAGATAAGTTACCTGGTATTGGTGAGCAGATTGAATATACTTTACGAGATGAAAGTAATCATATCAAATTTGGTTCTACTCTTATTAATAAAATTAAAGAACAACACCCAGAAGTTTGGACAGAAGAATTTACTAACGAGCTAACTGAAATTCTTAAGCAAGCTGTTGAGTTAGAAATTGCATATGCTAAAGATGTTTTACCTAATGGTATTTTAGGATTGAATGCTGACATGTTTGTTGAATATATGCAATATATTGGTAACAGACGACTTGAAGGGGTTGGTATTGAATTTAGATTCGATTCAGATCGTAATCCTTTTGACTTTTTATCTGAAGTACAAGACTTGTTAAAAGCTAAAAACTTTTTTGAGACTCGTGTGATTGAATATCAATCCAGTGGTGCTTTGGTGGATGATTTTTAATATCATCATATAATTTATAAATGAACTTTGTTACATACTCAGCCGGTAGAGACTACTTTCTTAAACATTGCAATTTTTTGCAATATTATGATGAATGGGCTTACGATTACACTCACAATGATATAGTGCCTTATTGGGACGAAAATAATTATTGGGACAAGTTTCCTATAAAGCTGGGATTTGAGTTAGGTAATATTATTTCATTACCCGGTAAAAATATAGTCGGTGGTATTGCTTACACTTTTGAAAATCACGACTTGCATATTAAAAGATTGTTTACATGTAAACGTTATAGACGTAAAGGAGTAGCTAAACAACTTTTAGAAAAAGCATGGAAAGATGGTTATAAAAATAATTGTCATCATATTAGGATGTGGTGTGATAAAGATGCTTTACCATTCTATAATAGTTTAGGTTATAATTATCTCGGTACTAATAATAAAGGTTATGGTTATGTATATACTCCCATGTTAGGAGAAAGTATGCACGATTCATTAAATACAACAAAAGGTAAAAACGCATGGAGAGTTTTATTAGAACGTTCAATAAAGATACCGGATGAGGCTAAAGAATTTTCTCTTGTTCATGTTTAATAATTTTGAAGGAGTATAAACATGCTATAAAAGAGGGGTGGGAATGGTGGGATATTTTTTATTGATATTAAGGGGATAGACGCTTAAATAATTGTATGAGTAAATTATTAAGTGTTTTAGGAAGTCCGAGAGCGGGACGGTACGGCTCAGATCTGTTAGATACTTTTTTTAACGATCCATTTTTTTCGTTAGGTAAATCCTCCTTTTCTGACGACAAGGTTAGATTTAATACTACAAATAAACAATTCACATGTGAAATTGATCTACCTGGTGTAACTAAAGAAAACCTTAAAATGACGGTTGAAGAAGATCAAGTTTACATTAATGCATCAAGAACTATTACCTCTAGTGGAGGCTCAAAAGAAGAAAGTTATAATCGTTCTTTTGGTTTTGATCAATATAAATTTGATGTAAATAAGCTTGAAGCATCTCTAGAAAATGGAGTGCTTAAAGTAACAGTACCTTCTAAAAAGCAGAAGGAAAAAGATGTAAAAATTATCGAAGTTAAGTAATTTAATTCGAGCTAGTAAGCGGTCACTTCGGTGGCCGCTTTTCCATTGATATAGTTGGATATTTCTTAAATTAAGATGTGAATTGTATTCTTACTGCAGTATATAAAGTAGATCCATTTTGTATAGGTGAACATAAAAGTTTATCTAGGGAAATGGAAGTCGAACATTATATAAGTGGAGTAAAAAGTTTAATTAATACCGATTCAAAAATTTTTATTTTTTGTAATGATAAAGAAGTATCTTTTAGGGGTGAAAATTTATTAATACCGGATGTTTACGAAAAATATTTAGATACAACGAATATAGAATTTATACCTTTTAATGTAGAAACGTTAGTACCTCAATATAATAAATTATGGGAAAGGTGTAAAAATTTAGTTTTAAGAAACCCTGATAAATTATACTGTTGGAGCCCACCTCTTGCTATATCAAGAGTTTATATGATGGAAAAATTATTTAAAGAATATAATGCATCCAATATAGTTTGGGTAGATGCTGCTTTATCAAACGAATCATATATACCTGTTAGTCATGGAGGTACTAGTCACGATTTTACATTACAAGATAATAATAATTACTACCCGAATAATAAAACCGATGTTTTCCAACCCAAACTTATAAACCGGTTATTTGAAATAAATGAAAAATTTAAAAGCTTTATTATTACTTTACAATCAATAAATCAAGAACCAAGATATTTTTTAAACACTTTATTTGATAATGTTGGTTATTTTTCTATGACAGGTGGTTTAATAGGAATGCATAAGGAAAAATTTGATAATTTTTTAGTAGAATATAATAAAGCTTTAGATTTATTCATAGAAAAATATGAATACATTTTTACAGAAATAGAATTGTTTACATATCTAAATTGTATTTTTGATTTTGCTAAAATTCCTTTTAGCAATTTTTCTAATATCAGTGATAGTTATGAAGGTAGTTTATTTGAACTTCTAAAAGAAAGAATTTATAATGACGACTCAGTTTGCTTTAATAATACCAACGTTTGAAAATAATATAGGCTATAAATTAGCTGCATTAGATACATATATAAAAGAATTACCTGAAAATGTAGATGTATTTTTTATTTACGGTGGTAGTAACGATACTTCTATTTCATGCGATAAAAATGGTGTTCATTTCACAGATGTTTATTTACCCGTACCTGATCAAATTATTAATAATCATAAAAAATTATTTTTATTTTTTAAAAAATACAAAAAGGTACTTAAAAAATACGATTACATTTTAAAACTGGATGATGATACGTTTTTGCTTAATAGTGATATATTATCAAATATTAAACTTACCGGAGATTATATTGGAAACAAAGTTGAAATAAACGAAGAAAATGAAACTTTAATAAGATATAAAGCAGTAAATGCGAAAACTTATAAAATAAGAGAACCATATAATCACGATTTACCTAGATATTTTTGCTCAGGAGAATGTTTTATTTTATCTAAAAAATCATTACAAGAAATAATGAGTTATCGGGGTAAATTAAAAAAAGTAAAATCAGGTCTAGACGATTTAATAATTGCAAAAATTTTAGAAGAAGCTGAAATAAAAATTAATATTAACAAACAGCTTTTTTACGAACACCCATGTAACGAACAACAATTTTACAAATTATATACCCAAAATTATGAAGACAGTAATATTAGTACCATGTAACGGGGGTATCGAGTGGAAGGTAGATGAAAAATTAAGAAAGCTTGAAAGCGAAGGTTTAGAAGTTTGGCGAACACCGGGCTATTCAGCAATTGATCAATGTAGATGTAAAATGGCTTATGATGCCGTTTACAGAAGGGATTTCGATAATTTATTTTGGATAGACGGTGACGTTAATTTTGAAATTGATGATATATATAAATTAATAAATTCAGAAAAAGAAATAATTGCGGGTGTTTACCCATTTAAAGGTCACCCAGAAATGACGTTTGACCCCTTAACTAACGATCAAGAAATAAATTTCGGCGAACAAGGGAAAGTTTATAAAGTAAATTGCGTTGCTACGGGATTTTTAAAAACGAAAAAAGAAGTTTATCTTGAAATGGTGGATAAGCTTAAATTACCTTTATGTAATACTAGTTTTGATTGTCCTTCTTATTCATGGTTTAAACCTAACGTATGGGAAGAAGAAGGACAAACATATTATTTGGGTGAAGATTTTTCTTTTTGCAAATATGCACAAAAGTGCGGGTTCGAAATTTTTATAGACAGTACTATAAAATTAGGACATATTGGAAAGTATGAATATACTTGGGAAGATTTAGCTTACAAAAAGAAAAAAATAAGTAATTTAAAGTATTGTAAAAATTACGGATTAGATAAATAAATTTAGCCATGCAAGTGATTGGGTGACCGTATTGTATGTGGTGGTACTTACGGTTTTGTAGGTGAGCTTGCATGGTTTTTTTGTGTCTAATGAAAATTTTAGTTATAGGCGAAAAATGCACAGATAAGTTTACATACGTTGATAAAAATAATAATATTACAAGAGAAATTATTGATCAAGGTATGGGTGGTAATGTATGTAATGCTCTTAAGACTTTAGGAATCCAACCAGATTTTCACCATAATTCAGAATATTTCGAAAAACAAAGAATTATAAACGATACAACATTTGAAACTCTAGAAAGAAAAGATAATTTAGAGAGTTTAGATGAATGTAAGACATTACCAAACGTTAAAAATTATGATGCTGTTATTATTTCTGACAATGGTTTTGGTTTTTTAACTGAAAATCATATAGAAAAAATATGTAAACAAAATAAAAACGTTTTTTTAGAAACCACAAAAGTATTATCTCATTTTTGTAAAAAAGCAAAAATTATTAAAATTAATAAAGACGAATTTGATTTAATAGAAACAAAAATTGAACCTTATGAATGGAAAGATAAACTGATTATTACAACTGCTGAGAAGGGATTTATTTACTCTCAAAAAATACACCAACCTAATAAAGTATACAATTTTGAAATTTGTGCAGCTGGGGATGTATTTTTAGCTTACTTGACATTTTATTATGTAAAAACAAACGATTTAAGTGAATCTCTTTATTATGCAAATTATTCTTCTAGAGATATTATTAATAAAAACGGTACTATAGCAAAATTTACAAGAGGGGATAAAACAGTTAAAAAATTGAATTGTTAAGATACATTGCATAATAAAGTATGGCAAAACAATACGATAAAAAACCATGCCCTTTTTGTGGAAGTAAAAAATTAATAGATTGGAAAATGCTTGGTAGTGATAGATTTTGGAGTATTATGTGTCAAAAATGTGGAGCTCAAGGTCCTCAAATTGAACAAGATCATAAACCTACAGCTATTAGATCAATAAGTGAAGTTTGGAATAGACGGTATAAATACGATTAATGTCTTTTTTAGTAGCTAACTTACCGGTAACCCCAGTTTGGGTAAAAAAAGAATATCTTTATGATTTAAAAGATGATAAAGGTAAAGGGGAATTAGTAGAAGGTACTTGGGTTACAGTAAAATCAAAACCAGGGCGAGCTCTTTTATTTGAAACTCTTCTACTAGAATATGGAGCACTTTATGACAAATTACCTATATCTGCTTTTGTTTGGAAAGAAGATTTTGATAAAGAAAAACAATTATCTCTTGAAATGTTAGAGTTATGGGATTGCTTTTCATATTATATTAGTGTTATACAAAAAGATTCTTTAGTTGGATTGCCTTGTGAATACCAATCAAAAGATAAAAATTTTTATAAAGGTAATTATTATTTTACTATTGACTCGTGTCATCCTGAACCTAACATTCTTAACACGGGTTACAGTGAATTACAACAAGAACATAAAAGTTTTAATATTATTAAACTTAACAACGGTCAATTTGCTGCACAACCTAATAATAGAATAAGATGGTATGAACAATCTCTTATACCGGAGAAAACAGAAAAACCCGATTTTAATGTCTGTACTAAAGATTACTCTGTCGAAACGGGAGACAAATGGAGCTTAGGTGATACAACAGAGTATTTTTACAAGACTAAACAAGAACTTTTGACTGAATGATTTCAACACTAATGACATACTGGTACGATAAAGATCATAGATACGTTGTAACTCTTGATGATATTTTCGAATATTTAACTAATAATAAAGTAAAGATACGCAACGTAAAATTGTGGGAACTCAAAAAATTTAGAAAGTTTGATTTAGATCCGCAATTAATAAAAGAATCGAGAAAAAATTTACAACCTATTTTAGTTGTAAAAGATTTGGCAGGTAACTATACTGATGTTATCGATGGTAAGCATAGGCTTGCTGATGCTTTTCAAAAAGGCGAAAAAACTATTAGAGTTAGAGAAATTTGTATGAGAAAAGCAACAAAAACGATGAGGGTACTATTTACACAAAGGGAATATGAAAGAAGTAATTAAAAAATCATTAGATGAATTTGCTGATAAATACAATCAAGTAAATTTTGATTCTGACACATTAAGAGATTCGTTAGCTGATTTTATTTCAGGTAAAATACTTGCTTATGCAAGTAGAGTAAATCAGAACGTTTCTTATAATGACGACAATGACACATGCTGTGGAGGAAATTGCGGTTGTGAATAAAACATTTTATATAATTAAAGAATTAGCAAAAGATGATATATGGATTGTTTTGGGATTGTATATATTATCTCAATATCTTTTAAGTTAGCCAGTGTGGTGAAATTGGCAAACACAACAGACTTAAAATCTGTCGCCCGTTTGGGCTTGTCGGTTCAAGTCCGACCACTGGTACCATTTAGCCAAAGTAGCTTTAATTGGCAGAGCAGTTGATTTGTAATCATCAGGTTATCGGTTCGAGTCCGATCTTTGGCTCCATTTTTTATGAATAATAAGCTTTATTTTATACATATAGGAAAATGCGGCGGTCTTTCTATTAGAAAAGCATTACGTGATCATAATATTAGTAATTTTTTAAACGGTGATAGATTTATTGCCCATGAAAAAAAGCCTGTTATAGATAATAATCTAAAATACCTTATTAATATAAGACATCCAGTTGAAAGGTTAGTTTCAGCTTTTCGTTATAGATATAGCGTGTTAATTGAAAAAAAGACTGAAAATCCAAAAAACAATTTTGAAATAGAAGTTTTAAACAAATATAAAAATATTAATAACATTGCACAAAATTTAGATGATGATAAAGTAAAAGAAGATTTTCTAAATGTACATCATGTTCGTTATAATATTTCATTTTACTTAAAAGAGTTTTTAGAAAAAATTGATCCAAAAAATATAGAGTTTGTTTTTAAGCAAGAAACTTTAAATGAAGATTTAGCTAAATTTTTTAATACTAAACTTAAAATACGTGCTAATAATTTTAGTACGCAAAATAAAACTATTTCAAAATCTACACCTCTTACTCAAAAATCATTAGAAAATTTAAGAAAATTTTGTAAAGAAGAATTTGAATGTATTAGTAAACTTAATCAGTTGTATAATTTAGATTGTAGTTATAATTAAATAAAAAAATATATGAAGAAATTTTTTATTATTGCATTATTAACCGCTAGTAACGCGTTGGGTGGTACTATTCAAGATAATTTAGACAAATTATCGCATAGCCCTGACATTATTATTTTCATTAATGGGCATAGATTACACCCTTTAACTAATGAAGGGGACGATCAACATCATTTTTTAAAAGCCAGTGATGAAGAAACTTGGGCGGGGTTTGATGTAAATGATATTCCTCGATTTGTTAGTATACATGTAAAACAATCCAACCCTTCTAATCAACATCAAACGTTCTATAACCTTATAGAAACAATTCCTAATTCACATGGAGGATTTTTAAAGTTAAATTGTTTACTTGAAGTAACAAGAAAAAATCCACGTTTAACAAAATTAATTTTTAGATGGGTTTTAAAAAACGAAAAACGTTTTGGCATTGTAGTTGGTCATGAAATTATGGCTGCTAACCCAGAAGAATATATGGCTTACAGAGATATAGTAGATGACGTAGCTCCTGAAATGGCTAACACATTTGAGTTAGGATATGTTTGGCATACTCCAAGAGCAGTAGGACCAGGTGCGCCTCTTCTAGAAAGATTTGTAACGGAATAAATTTATGAAAAACAGTACAGTATTATTATGGTGGTTCTTATATCAGTTAGTTGGCATGCTTGCAGCAGCTGGTATTGGATTTGTATCAGGATTAATTGCAGGGATTGTTGGTTTACCAGAAATCTTTGCTATGCCTATTATTCTAATTGGTGCTCTAACTACAAACTTTTTTGTTTATAGATGGAGTGTTAATAAGCTTATTGCATCATCTTAAAAAATATAAAATAAATTTTAGAGTTCATAGTATATCTATGAACTCTAATTTTTTATAAGGATTAATTTACAAATTGAATAAATATTGTTATGGGATTACCTAATAGTGTAAAATTGCAACAACAGGCTTTAATAGATAAATTAGCAGCTGCTAATCAAGCTATGGCAGCTAATGGTAGTTTAGATCAAACTGAAGATGTAAAATTAGAAACAGCAAAACTACAAAACGAAATAGATTACATAGCCCCATTAGTAATTGAAGCTAACTCCGGTGAAATTTTAAATCATGTTAATGCACTTTTAGGTGATGCTAAAGTTTTAATTGAAAAATTTATACCATGGCAGTGTGATTCTGAAGATCCGGCTGCAAGTACCATGTCTGCTGAATCATTAGCTGCAGAATCGTGTAACAATATGTTAACGGTTGAACAAACTCAAAAATTAATAACATTTATGGTTGATGTTCAAGAAAGATTTAAACCTGATATTAATGTAGATATTACAACCCCTACAGGTAAATTAAACAACATTATTCATATGAAAAATGTTATAGAAGATAATCTTGAATGGCCTCAATTTAATGAAACTTTGACTGACCAACAGAGAGCATATCTTCAAAATGCAAAAGATCTTGCCATTTCATATATAACAGAAAATGGATCCCCTTCAGCTGAAGCTGATTATATTAACGCAGTTATAGCCCAAAATTCTTAGATAGCTAGCCAGCTTGCTCAATAAAATTCCTAATACTAGTTAAGGAATAAGAGGTATAATAGGTAAGACTATTTATGCTTGATTTAATTAGTGGCGTAATTAATATCTATTTATAGGGCCTTTAGCTCAGCGGTTAGAGCAATCGACTCATAATCGATTGGCCGTAGGTTCAAATCCTACAAGGCCCACCATGCACGTCGACCGAGCAAGCGAACGGAGTGGTCTGCAAAACCATCTATGCAGGGAGCGTTACCCTGGGCGTGCTCCAATTTAAATTTATGGCACACTTAGTAAAACTAACGGACTATCAAAGTAAAGAAACAGTACTTTACAATTTGGATACAGTAGTATCTATTGAAAGAGTAAAAGATGCAACAGTCATTACAACAAGATGGGGAAGAAATCATGTGGTAGAAGAATTGGATGACATATATAATAGATCAAAAGAAAATATATTAGCAACACCTACTGATTTATGACCTCATTAGCAGTTTTAATTTATAGTTTAAGTCAAAATATTGAAGTAAATTATGCTTGTAAAGATCAGCATATTGATGCAACATTTAACAACATAGAAGATGCAAAACAATATGTCGATTATTTTAAACCTCACCATCATTACGAAATAATTCCTATTTTAAAATTCAATGGCTCAACAAACTGATTTAGATAAAATTTTTATTGAAATGGCGTATAGTTTTTCTAAATTAAGTAAAGCTGAACGTCGTAAAGTTGGTTGTGTAATAGTTAAAGATGGTCAAGTTATTTCTAATGGATTTAATGGTACACCTTCTGGATTTAATAACAGCTGTGAAGTAGATAACAAAACAAAACCTGAAGTTTTGCATGCGGAAAGTAATGCTTTAATGAAAATAGCTCGTTCTACCAACAGCAGCATTGGTTCTACCATGTATCTCACTTGCTCTCCCTGTTTTGATTGTGCTAAGTTAATAATTCAATCAGGAATAATTCGACTAGTTTATAACGAAGATTATCGAACGCAAGAAGGTATTGATCTTCTTCGGCAGACCGATATAATAATTGAAAAGATTTAACGCACCTGTAGTTCAGTTGGATAGAACAACTGCCTTCTAAGCAGTGGGTCGCACGTTCGAGTCGTGCCAGGTGTACCACTTTTATGAGTGATAAAATACCATATTCAAAAGTAAATAAAACGTCAGTTCCGGCTGCAAAATCGAAAGTTTCATCTTCGAATAATAAGTCAGAGAACAGAAACGCGGGTAAAGGTGATAAAGCAAGACATAATATTTCTGCTTATTCAGAAAATTACGACGACATTAATTGGGGATAATTTATGGCTAAGATTAAAGATAAAAGAAAAGTAACATTTGGTAAACTTGTTAACCGTAAATGGCAACATTCGAAGAAACAAAGTAAAAATAAAAATAGCAAAAATTATGTAAAACAATATCGCGGACAAGGTAGGTAATGACGGATTTTTGTATTGAAACAACTGCTATTCACGATGAATATATCGATGAATATAACAGAAGATTTGCAAAATTGCGTGAAGCTTTACCTAACACGCAATTTATTTGCGTTACTACCAACCCCAGTAGGGTTGATGATCATCCTAATTTAAAAATTGTAGATATAAAAAAATATACCAATACAAATTTTGTAAAAAGTTACGATCATGAAGGTGGTTTCTGTGAAATTTTACAAGCTACTAGATTTGGTATCAAAGAAGCTTTTGAGTTAGGGTATCTTAAAGTTTTACACTTACAAACTGATATCACGTTTACTGATGAAGTTAATGAAGAAACCGTTTCAAATCATTTTGTACACGGGTTATACTGGGATATGGGTGGTGCTACTTTAGACAAAAAAGTAGAACATAATGATAATAAAGCGATTTACTTTTACGAAAAATATATCGGTAATTTAGAAGATGCAAAAGTTATACCGGTTGGTGACGATCCTGTTGCAATGTTTAAATTTAACGATAAATTTGAGTTTAAACTGTTTTTAGAAAAGCTTGATATGTTATGTGAAGAAACTTATAATCACCCAGGCTTTACTACAGGTATAGCAGATGAGTTGGCGTTTGCAATGTATTTAACTGGTATAAAATCATACTATGATTACAATGAAAAATCACATTGTGATAGGAAAAAATACTTTGACGTTAATCATGGTCATCTTCACATTAAACATTACGACGACAGAGACCCTACTATGTTAGACATGAGGGAATTTGCGGAAGAGTGATATAATAAAGTAATGCAAACATTCTTACCATACAAGAACTTTTACAAAAGCGCTAAAGTTTTAGATCAAAAACGTTTAGGCAAACAACGTGTAGAAGTTTTGCAGTTATTAAACTCTATCAAGGCTTCCAAAGAGGATAGGCCATACAAAGGATGGAAAAATCATCCTTGTAGAAAGATGTGGTATCTTAAAGATAGTCATGATCATTCAAATGCATTAGTGGAATATGGTTTGGATGTTTGTATTGCTTGGAAGGAACGAGGATATAAGGATACTTGTTTCGATAAAATCGCTGCTCATTATGTGGAAAAAAATAATCATTCTTATCCTGAATGGTTAGGAAGAAAAGATATTCATAAATCACATAGAAGTATGTTAATTCAGAAACAACCCGAGTGGTATAGAGATATTTGGCCGGAAGAGGAAGATGATTTGGAATACATATGGCCATACCCTTAATAACAGTACTATCTCGTCATTGCAATTTTAGCAATATAAGTGTAGGAAAAGATAGACCCAAGTGGTTTGATAGAAAAAAGTGTCTTCAAAACTTAATTGATACTAAATCCGGTGAAGTAGATTTAGATGTAAAAATTTTATTCGACGGCGTCCAAAAAACAGACCATTATGTAAATGATTTTGATATACCTATCATTAATATAAATGGAGGAACAGGTGCTAAAAGCTATTTACGATCAATAGAATATGCTAAATTGTTAAAATCAAAGTACGTATATTTTGTAGAAGATGATTATCTTCATAGACAAAATTGGGATAAAATTTTATTAGAAGGTTTAAAAGAATTTGATTATGTTACGTTGTATGATCACCCTGACAAATATGGAGATGACTATAAAAATTATAAAAGCAATGTAAGATTAACGAAATCTATTTTTTGGAAAGAAGTTCCTTCTACTACTGATACGTTCGCTTGTAGCATTAAAACTCTAAAAGAAGATTTTGATATACATTATGATTTTAGTAATAGGGGTCATCAAGGCTCGTTAGATCATTTAAGATTTTTATCTCTTAAAGATAAAGGTAAACATTTATACTCATCATTACCTGGCTGGTCAACAACCGTTTTATCAAATTATCAATCACCTTTATATGACTGGAAAAGCTTAGTTGATAGATAAAATATTTTTATGTCGGAAGAAAAAAATGTAGTTGGTTCAAATATTGTTACGGGTATTAGACAAGAGTATATCGGTAAACGATTACAAGTTTTAGCTGAAATTCAAGTCTATCTTAACCAACCCGTTGGTATTGGTGAGCACCCTAATATTGTAACGGAAATAAAAAATAAATTTAAAGAATTGAAAGATGTTGAAGATATGATCGCAGTAGTCGAAAAACATTTCAGTAGTCCTTCAAAAGAAAAAAGTGATGGGTAGTAAAGTTTTAATAGCATCAGCAACATCTAAAAAAGATGAAAAGGAAACTCATCTTTACCAAAGTATGCTGCAGCATGGTTTAGGTCATGCTAATTTTAATGCAACTCTTGAAGTAAAGACTAACAATAAAAAAGGCTTATGTGAAGTATATAATGAGTTTCTTGAATCAAGTGATGGGTATGATGCTATTATTTTTGCTCATGACGATGTAACTATTGATTCGGTTAATTTTATCGATCGTACACTTACGGGGTTACAAACATATGACGTGGTGGGGGTAGCAGGTGGTAGTAGAATTAAACCTGGTACCCCCATTTTATGGCATTTAATGACTGATAAACGAACACATAGTGGTGTTGTTTTTCACCCTCATCATGAGATTAAAGATTTTACCTTTCCTACAACTTTTGGTGTACGTCCTAAAGAGGTAGCAATTTTAGACGGGGTATATTTTGCAGTAAAACCTCGTACATTATTTGAAAAAGAAGTTAAGTTTGATGAAAATTTAAAAGGGTTTCATCATTACGACATTAAGTTTTGTATCGATTGTAAACTTGCAGGTTTATCTTTAGGTACATTAGATATTAATATCATTCACCAATCACCTGGTTTAGATGTATATGATGATTCATTTAAA
>Ga0208794_1000415_pt1 | contig 28886 bp, 29 predicted proteins | sample 32_taG_FD_184106 | JGI IMG/M metagenome (GOLD analysis project Ga0208794, IMG submission 184106) | Marine viral communities from the Gulf of Mexico - 32_GoM_OMZ_CsCl metaG (SPAdes) (version 2) | ecosystem: Environmental > Aquatic > Marine > Oceanic | place: Atlantic Ocean: Gulf of Mexico... | reverse complement strand
TATGACGAGGATCTGTTCGACGCGGTCGACGACGACGGCGCGCGCAAACTGACCCGCGGCGACATCGCGCTGGCGATCGCCGAACGCTGCGCCGGACTTCAGGCCATGCGCCTGCTCGCCGCCGAGCAGGAAAAACACCCCAGCATCGGTGATTTTGTCCTGCCAAAAGGGCTGGCGCGCGGCGGCAAGGTCGAACCGCCGGCGGGCCATGTCGAGATCCGCGGCGGCTATAGCTATGATCTCTATCAGAACATCGACCTCGACAACGTGTGGGCCCGGCTCGACGACCTGACCGACAGCGCGGTCATCGCGATTTATCTCGAACGCCAGCAAGGCGCGACGGTCGAGGATGGCGATGACGCCGCGAAGCCGCCCGTCACCGCGCGCCTGGTTGTCGACGACAGCCGCGTCTTTGTCCCCAAGGCCGTCGCCGCGCAGGTGCTGCCCGCCAAGCGCGAGCAAAGCTATGGCGTGCAGCAGACTCCCGAGGAGCGCGAGGCCGCCGAATTGAAACGCGAGGCCCGCCTGTGGGCCGCCCGCCTCGCCGTTCCCAAGCTCTCCTCGGTCCCGGGGCTCGACGGTCGCGTTTTCTATGACGACGACTGGCTGTCCGAAAACCAGCACAAGCCCGGCGACCCGAAAAGCGGACCCTACACCCCATCCTTCACCGTCCGCGTCTTTGTCAGCGAGGAAGAGATCGCCGCCAACATCGAGGCTGGCGAAGCGCGCGCGATCGAGGAACGCGAGGAACGAACGCGGCGGCTTGCCGAACAGGAAGCCGCCCGCGCGGCGGCCGACGAAGCGCTGGCCGCCAAGGCCGACGAAATCGCCGCGCTTGGGTACGAACCCGCCGTCATCATGGTCGACGGGCCGAGCGGCGCACTGACGCCCTTTTTCCTGCAGGACGATGGCAGTTACATCGATGAAGACAGCGACACCGGCTATGACGGCCTCGCCTTCCTGATCGAATGCGCCAGGTCGATCGGCGATCACTGGCCGACTCGCGCCGCCTATGACGCCACGCAGGCCGAACGCACCGCCGACAAGGCGACCGAGGACGCATGACGCGCCTGCTGACGATCGCCGAAACCTGCGCCGAGCTTGAAATCTCGGCGCCGACCCTGCGTCGTTTGCGCGACGCGGGGTTGATCGGCTACGTCAGGCTCGATGGACGCAAGATTCGGCACACCCCCGACGATATCGCCGACTATCTTGCGCGCCAGCGCGTCGCGCCCCGTCCGCAGGAACTGCTCCCATGCCCCGTCCCATCCCGAAAAAGAACTCGCCGCACTGGCACTATGATTTCGTCCGGTCAGGTCGTCGGTTTTCTGGCTCGACAGGCACCGCGAACAAGCGCGTAGCGCAACAGATCATCGACCGCGTCCTGCAGCAGGCGCTGCTCCCCGAAATCACCCGCCCGCCGATCACGCTCGACGCCGCCGCGGGCCTCTATCAGGACCATGCCGAAACGCTCCCCAGCTGGCCGACGACGAAGTACATCCTCGCCGCGCTGGTGACCGGCATCGGCCCGCACCGCCTGTTGTCGGAAATCGGGCAGCGCGACCTGATCGACCATTTCGCCCGCCGCCGCGTCAAGGATGACGGCACGCTGCGCGCGAACAGCAGCGTCAATCGCGAGATCGAGGTCGCCAGCGCGCTGTGGGCGCGCGCCGACAAGGCCAAATATGACATCGGAGACAAGCCCGACTGGAACGCCCTGCGCTTCAAGGCGCAGGGCACGCGCTGGCGTCTGCTCGATGCCGGCAAGCAGCAGGACGCCTATCTCGCCGCGACGCGCGACGACGTGCGCCCCGCCGTCGAATTCCTGCTGATATCGGGATGGCGGCGCAGCGAGGTTTTGGGGCTGGGGTGGAACGATCTCGATCTGCCGAACCGCACCGCCTGGACGCGGATCAAGGGCGGCGCGATGGTCGAACGGCCGCTGACGCAGGCGATGCTGCTGATCATCGCCAACCAGCCGAAGGTCGGGCCGCGCGTGTTCACCTATATCTGCCGCCGCGCCACCGCCAGCGGCGGCCGCAGGGAGCGCGTGAAGCGTCGCCAGGGCGAACGCTACCCGCTCAGCATCACGGTGCTGCGCGAAGCCCATGAGGAAGCGCGCGAGGCGATCGAGGCGCCCGACCTGCGCCTGCACGACCTGCGTCACACCCGCGCGACGCGCGTGCTGCGCCAGACGCGCGACCTGGCACTGACGAAGCGCGCACTCGCCCACCGCAACATCGCCACGACCCTGAAATATGCGCACGTCCTCGACGACGATGTGCGCGCCGGTCTCGATGCAAGCGAGTCCCGCAATATTCCCGCACAGTCACAAGACGATGCGAAGAAAGCATAACGATTTCAAGTCAGTGCCGCGCCTGCATCATCCCCGTGTAAACGAGATGCTCTACCAACTGAGCTAAGCGCCCCCAAAGGGAAGCGCGCCCCTGCCACAGCCGGACGGCGCTGGCAAGCCGCTGCTTACTCGTCGAGCGCCTCGAAAAAGCGCGCCATCGCGTCGAACGCGCCCTCGGCGAGCGCGATGAAGATGCGCCGTCCGTCATCGGGGTCGGCCTCGCGCAGGAACAGGCCCGCGTCGGTCATTGTCTTGATCCAGCGCAGCGCGGTCGTTGCGGGAACCGCGGCGGCGATGCACAGGCTCGATACCGATACCGGCTGACGTTCGAGCCGCGCGGCATAGAGATCGAGCAGCATGTCCCACGCCGGGTCGGCGAACAGGTCGGCCGGGAAATATTGCTCGCGCATCCGCCGTTGCCGGATCATCCGGCGCACCATCTTTGCACGCTGACGGTCGAGCGCACGGTCTTCGGGGACGAAGCTTCGCGGCATGGCGGCGAAATCGCGCAGCGGCGACCGCACGCCGCCTGCAAATCCACTATATTCTTCGTGGCTTGCCGAAGACGCGTCCGCCGGCGTCCCGCTGAGACCGCCCTGGCTCGCGATGTCGCCGAGCATCCGCGAAATCCGCGCCACCTCTTCCTGCAAGCGATCGATGCGCTCCATCGCCGCATCGCGCGCGACATCGCAGACGACAAGTTGACGCGGCGCGCGGACTGCGGCGATCGCGGCAAGCCGGTCGGCCGCGTCGGCGTCGACCAGAAACTCCGCACGGAGCGCGTCGGGGACCAGCGCGACGACGCGGTCGAGCGCCGCCAAGGTCGTTTCGCAGACCAGTCTGCACCCCCGCGCCGCCGCTGCATCGCATAGCTCGGTCAGCAATTCGTTCTCGATCGATTCGGACGCGGCGAGCCAAATGATGTCGACCCGCGCCATTTGCCTGATCCACCCGGCTGCCTGCACCGGCGCGACGGCCGCAGCGAGCCGGACGCCCCCAAAAGCATCCAGCGCCGCAAATTCGTCGTGCGGCCCGACGAACAACAAGGGGGCCGCCCCGACGTCCGGCTCGTCCCACTGTCGCATGCCGGATTTCAATTCGAGACTGGCCGGATACCGCAGCGACCGTGCCTCGGATTGCAGATCCACCAATTGCTCCATTCCAGCGCCCTCCCCCATCATTCGCTCCACCGTGACACCCCTATGTCGTCAATGCGGTGTCAACCGCATCCTGTTCGCTCCTCTTTGTCGCCAAATCGGACCAAAGAGGCGCTGATCGTCGCCATGCGTCCGACCAGCGCGTTCAGCGTCACTCCATTTTGGACATGATTTGTTCTCATCGTCAATCCCATTTGATGCTTGCCATCGATGCGGGCTGCGGCCAGTCGCCGCGCTATGCGATTGTCCGTACCCCGATTGCGTTGGCGCCGGCGGCTGCGGGCGACGGGTGCGCTGTTGCTGCTGGCGGCGATGCTCGCGCTCATTTGGACGCGGAATCCCGAACCGGTCGAAACCGTCGCGCCGATCCGCATCGTCGACGGCGACAGCCTGATTATCCGGTATGACGGCCGCGCTCTGGCCGTACGCCTGCGTGGAATCGATGCGGTCGAGTATCGCCAATCCTGCTCGCGCCAGCGCGTCGACTGGCCGTGCGGCATCGAGGCGCGCGACGCGCTGCACCAGATCGTCGGGCGCGGCGCGCTGCATTGCCGCTTCCTGGCCAAGGACAATTACGGGCGCACCCTGGCACAATGTCGGACCAGAACCGCGCCCGACGGCGTCGACATCGGCGCCGAAATAGTCCGCCGGGGCTGGGCCGTTGCGACGAGCGACGACTATCTGGCCGAAGAAGCCGCCGCGCAGGCCCAGCGGCGCGGCGTCTGGCAAGGCGATTTCCTTCGCCCCTCCGATTGGCGGGCACAGCAAGCTTCGTCGGCAAAGGCTGCGCGCGAATAATGATGGCGATGCTTTTCGCGCGCGATCTTTCGGGCTAGGGCGGCGGGATGAACGGGCTTTTCCCAGTGATGGTCGGCGGCGCGATAGGCGCGGGCGCGCGGCATTTGGTCGGCTATGCGATGCTTGCGCGGCTCGGCCCCGGCTTTCCATGGTGGACGCTCGCGGTGAATATCGGGGGCAGTCTGGCGATGGGGCTGCTGATCGGCCATTTCGCACGCAGCGGAGCGACCGAAGCGGCGCGGCTGTTCCTCGGCGTCGGCCTCCTGGGAGGTTTCACGACCTTTTCGTCGTTCAGCATGGAATTCTGGCTGCTCTTCGAGCGTGGCCAGACGGCGCAGGCGGCAGCCTATGCAGTTGCGTCGGTCGCCGGAGCGATCATGGCCTGCGGGATCGGCATGCTGGTGATGCGGCAGGTGCCGGCATGAGCGGCGGCATAAAAATGGACGGCGCGACCATCGGCGAAGAGGATGACGGCATCCGGCTCGACCGCTGGTTCAAACGGCACCGGCCGGGAACCCCGCATGCCCTGCTTGCGCGCTGGGCGCGGTCGGGGCAGCTCACGCTCGACGGGCAAAAGGCCGACGTGTCGGACAGGATTGCTGCAGGGCAAACGCTCGCCATGCCTACGCCGCCGGTCGAACGCACGGCGCCCCCGGCGCGCAAGGACCGTCCGCTGACCGACGCCGACGTCGCACTCGCCGAATCGATGCTCGTCCACCGCGACGCGAGCGCATTGGTGCTCAACAAGCCTCCGGGCCTCGCGACGCAGGGCGGGACAAAGACCGACGCGCATGTCGACGGCTTGCTCGACGCCTTCAAATATGATGCCCCCGTGCGTCCCAAGCTCGTCCACCGGCTCGACAAGGACACATCGGGGGCGCTGCTGGTCGCACGCACGCCGCGCGCCGCCGCCTGGTTCGCCAAGAGCTTCTCGAACCGTTGCGCCAAGAAAACCTATTGGGCGATCGTCGTCGGCGTCCCCGACATCGCGCAGGGCGAGATCGACCTGCCGCTTGCCAAACAGCCCGGTTCGGGCGGCGAGAAGATGCATGTGCACGACAGCGGCCTGCCGTCGAAAACGCGCTATCGCGTCATCGAACGCGCGGGGAACAGTGCGGCGTGGGTCGAGTTGCAACCGCTCACCGGGCGCACGCATCAGTTGCGCGTCCATATGGCGGCGATCGGCCATCCGATCGTCGGCGACGGCAAATATGGAGGCAAGGGTGCGTTCCTGACCGGCACGATCAGCCGCAAGCTGCACCTCCACAGCCGGCGGTTGCGGATCGATCATCCCGACGGCGGCCAGCTCGACGTCACCGCCGACCTGCCCGAACATTTCGCCGCGAGCCTCGACGCGCTGGGCTTCGACCTGCTGCTCGGCGACATCCACACCGATGAAGAGGAACGGGGGCCCGCCCCCAAGGCAGCGATGAAGGCCGCCGCCAAGGCGCACAGCAAACAGATCCGCAAGGCGCGCCGCGGCGAACGCCGCGGACGCACCGCAACGAGCAAGCCCACCGACAATGTCGGCAAACCCAAAGCAAAGACCGGAAAGCCCCCGGCTCGCCGCGGCCTCGCCAAGCCCGGCGCGCGCAAACCCGGCCCCCGAAAGACACGCTGATGCACCCCAACCAGATTTTTCGGCCCAAGGATGACCAGCTTGCACCCATGTTCGTACGCGAGATCGGCTTTGCCGCCTTGTTCGCTGCGACTCCCGACGGCCCGCGCGTCGCCCACGCGCCCGTGCTGCTCGGCGACGACAACGCGACGCTGCGCTTTCACATCTCGCGCGGCAATGCGCTCGCCAAACATATCGACGGCGGAACATTGCTCGCGGTCGTGCAGGGTCCCGACGCTTATGTCAGCGCCAATTGGTACGCCGCCGCCGACAAGATGGTGCCGACATGGAATTATGTCGCAATCGAAATGGAAGGCGAGGTTCGCAAGCTCGACGACGCGGGGCTCGTCGCGATGCTTGATGACCTGTCGGCGCTCCATGAGGCCCGGATCGGCGAAAACCCGCCGTGGACACGTGCCAAGATGGAACCCGCGCTGTTCGGCAAGATGACGGGTGCGATTGTCGGGTTCGAAATGCGCATCACCGCGTGGCGGCCGACGCTGAAACTGTCGCAGAATAAATCGCCCGACGAACGCGAACGCGTCGCGGCGGGGATCGAGGCGACGGGCCACGGCGCGCTCGCACATTTGATACGCCAGCTTGGCGGCGCTAGGGAGAGCGCATGACCCAGACCGACGACGCCCTCGCCAAAAAGCGCTTTGTGGCGCTGTCCAGCATGCGCATCATGGGCGCAATTCTGGTGCTGGCAGGTTTTGTCCTTATCCGCGGCGGCATTGAACTGGCGGGTCAGCCAACCGACCGTTGGATCGGGGTCGCCGTTGTTCTCGTCGGCGCCTTCGATTTTGCGGTCATGCCGAAAATCCTCGCACGCCGCTGGCGTTCGCCGCGCGACCTGTGAAGCGGTTCTGGAAGGCCGCCGCCGCCGTCCGCGAACCGGACGGCTGGAGTATCGCGCTCGACGAGCGGCCGGTGCGCACCCCGGGCCGTGCGCCGCTTTCGGTACCAAGCGAGGCGCTTGCGCAGGCCATCGTCGCCGAATGGGACGTGCAAGGCGACACGCTCGATCCAGCGCGCATGCCGATGACCGGCATCGCCAATGCCGCGATCGACCTTGCGCTTCCCGCCCCCCCCGCCTTTGCCGCACCGATTGCCGCTTATGCCGAAAGCGACCTTTTCTGCTACCGCGATGACCGCGACGCTGCGCTTCAGGCCGAGCAGGCGGCAAGCTGGAACCCGCTGCTTGCATGGGCCGAGTCGCGCTATGGCGTGGAGTTCAACCTCGCGCAGGGCGTGCTGCCGGTCGACCAGCCCCCGGCGACATTGGCTGGGTTGCGGGACGCCGTGCTCGCGCAAACGCCGTTTCGGCTCGCGCCATTGGCGCCGCTCGTCACCATCGGTGGCTCGCTCGTCGCAGGTCTCGCGCTGATCGAACGGGCTTTCGATGCCGATATCCTATGGTCCGCAGTCACCCTTGACGAACTTTATCAGGAACGCCGCTGGGGCGCCGACAGCGACGCGCAAAAGGCGCGCGCCGCGAAACAGCGCGACTGGAACAATGCGGTGCGGTTTCTGGAGTTGCTGGCAGTCTAATCGACGAAGTTTGGCGCGCGTTTCTGCATGTGCGCCATCACCGCCTCGATCTGGTTGGGGGTGCGGATGACCTTGACCTGCTCGTCGCTTTCGGCCTGCAGGATTTCGGCGTCGCTCGCGTGGCCCAGCATGTTGCACAGCCGCTTCGCACCGCGGATCGCATGGGGATTCTTGCCCGCAATCGTGCGGGCGAGATCCATCGCATGCGCCAGCGGCTCGTCGGAGACATGCGTCGCGAAACCGAGCAGCTTCGCCTCGCTCCCGTTGAACTCGCGGTTGGTATAGATCATCTCGCGCAGCACATCGTCGGCGACCTGCGTGCGCCACAGCGCCATGCCCGCGACGTCGGGGACGAGGCCCCAGCGCATTTCCATGATCGCAATCCGCGTGTCGGGATGGACGATGCGGATGTCCGCCGCCGCCATGATCTGGCTGCCCGCGCCGAATGCGACGCCATGCACGGCCGCGATGACCGGAACGGGAAGTTCGCGCCAGCCCCAGGCGACATATTGGGCGTTGTTCGCAATCCCCTTGGTGCGGTCGGACAGGCTGCCGCCCGCGCTGCTCGCGCCCGGATCGCGGTCGGCCGACAGGCTGGAGAGGTCGAGACCCGCGCAAAAGGCGCGCCCCTCGCCCGACAGCACGACGACGCGCAGCCCGTCGGTGGCCTTCAGCGTGTCGATCGCCTCGGCGAGCGCCTCCCACATCGCACCGTCGAGCGCGTTCATCTTGTCGGCGCGGATCAGCCGGACGTCGGCGATGCCGTCCTCCAGCATGGTGATCGAAATGCGGTCCTTCATGGGAGAGTCCTTTCAAGCGCCGCCTCTACGAGCGGGAGCTGGTCGTTTCCGAAATACATGTCGTCGCCGTCGACGAAGATCGTTGGCGATCCATAGCCGCCGCGCGCGATCAACTCGTCGGTGTTGGCGCGCAGCCGCGCCTTGGCGTCGTCGCCCACCGCAGCCTGGGCGACCGCTGCACCGTCGAGCCCCGCGGAATCGGCAACCGCGATCAGCACCGCGGGGTCGTCGAGATTCTCCTGCGCGCCGAAATAGCTCGCAAAGGCGCCGCGCGCAAAGCGCACCAGCGCCGCCTGATCCTCCTCAAGCGCGCAGCAGAAGCGCATCGCCGCGACGCTCTTGGCCGGATGCCACTTTGACGGAAAGTTCATCGGCACGCCCGCAAGGCGCGCCCAGTCCTTCAGCACCTTCCAGCTATGCGCGAGCCGCCGGTTGTCGGCCTGTTCGCGCGCGGCATAGACCGCCGGATTGACGGCATTGAACACCCCGCCGACCAGGATCGGGCGATAGCGTGCGCTCGCGCCCGTCCGCTCGAGCAGCGCAGGCAGGTTGTGAAAGGCAAGGCACGTCCAGGGCGACGACAGGTCAAAAAAGAACTCGACCCGATCGGTCACGCGCTTACGCCTTCGGCCTTCGCCTTCTCCCAATATTTGTCGCGGAGCAGGCGCTTGTAGAGCTTGCCCGTGTCATGCCGCGGCAGGGCTTCGACGAAATCGATCCGGCGCGGGATTTTGATCCCCGACAGCTTCTGGCGCGCAAAGGCGACCAGTTCGTCGCGAAAGGCGTCGGTCGCGTCGGCCATGTCCGAGAGCTGGATGACGGCGATCACTTCCTCGCCCATCTCCTCGTGCGGGCCGCCGACGACCGCAACGTCGGCGACCTTCGGGTGCGTCACCAGATGATTCTCAATCTCCTGCGGATAAATGTTCACCCCGCCCGAAATGATCATGAAGCTCTTGCGGTCGGTGAGGTAGAGGAACCCGTCGGCGTCGACCTTTCCGACATCGCCCAGCGTCGTCCAGCCGCGGCTGTTGCGGCTCGCCGCCGTCTTTTCGGGATCGTCGTGATACTCGAAAACATTCTCGCTTTCGAAAAAGACGATGCCCTCCTCACCGGCGGGCAGCTCGCTTTCCTTGTCCTCGGCCATGATATGCACCGCGCCGTTGAGCGGACGCCCGACGGTCCCCTTGTGCGCGAGCCAGTCGGCGCTCGATGCGAAGGTCATGCCATTGCCCTCCGACCCGGCATAATATTCGAGCAGCACCGGACCCCACCAGTCGATCATCGCCTGCTTGACCGGCACCGGGCACGGCGCGGCCGCGTGGATCGCGCCCTTCATTGACGACACGTCATATTTCGCGCGCACCGCTTCGGGCAGCTTGAGCATCCGCACGAAATGGGTCGGCACGAACTGCGCGCTGTTGCAGCGATAGGTTTCGATTGCGGCAAGCGCGCCTTCGGGGTCGAATTTCTTCATCAGCACGACCGTTCCGCCGAGCCGGTGGATCGTCATGGACCAGCGCAGCGGCGCGGCATGATAGAGCGGCGCGGGCGACAGATAGATGCTGTCGGGACCGATGCCAAACGCCGCCGCCGCCAGCATGACGAGGCTGTTGGGCGCATCGATTGCGCGCTCCTCGGGCAAGGGAACCTTGACCCCCTTGGGGCGCCCCGTCGTCCCCGACGAATAGAGCATGTCGACCCCGGCGCGTTCGTCGGCGATCCGCTCGGAAGGCATTGCGGCAAGCGCCTCCTCGATCGCCGGCCAGCCCGCAATCTCCCCTCCCATCGAGAAGCGCGCGATCGTCGTCTCCAGTTCGAGCGCCGCGGGCGCGAGGCTCGCCGATACGACGAGCAGCTTTGCCCCCGAGTTTTCGAGGATATAGTCGGTCTCGTCCTGCGTCAGCCGCGACGAGATGCAGACATAGCGCAGCCCCGCGCGCTGCGCGCCCCAGGTCAGCCCGTAATAGCGCGGCGTGTTGTCGAGCATGAAGGCAACGACATCCTCATGCCCCAGCCCCCGCGCGCGAAACAACTGCGCGGCGCGGTTCGACAAGGCATCGAGTTCGGCATAGCTCAGCGTCTCGCCGGTCTCCGCGACGATCACCGCCGGTTTGTCGGGATGCGTTTGCGCGTGGACAGAAGGGTGCATCGGGCATCGTCTCCGGAATCATGTTTATCGTGTCGCCAAATGAGTAGCGGACTGAAACTTTTGGTCAAGCGAGGCGGCCCCGGCGTGCGCCGCCGAATGCGATGGGGCGCCATTGCGCGCAGATATTGCTGTGCTACCCCGATGCGATGACCAGCACCGCCATGCTCGAAAGCGCTTTCGCCACCCTGCCCGACCTCGTCCGCGCGCACGCCGTCGAGCGCCCCGATGCCGTAGCGGCGGCGGACCCCGAACGGCGCCTGAGCTGGGCCGAACTCGACGCGCTCACCGACCGAATCGCGACGCGCCTGCAGGCCGATGGCTTTGCGAAGGGCGACCGCACGGCGATTGCGGGGCTCAACAGCGTCGAGCAGGTGGCGGTCATTCTCGGCACCCTCCGCGCCGGCGGCGTCGCGGGGCTGATTACCAACAGCGCGACCGGCGAGCAGATGGCGGCGATGATCGCCGACACCGGCGCGCGCCACCTCTTCCTCGACAGCGCCGCCGCCGCGAGCCTTGCCGGGCTGGATGTGCGGGCGTCCGATCGCATCGCGATGGACGAAAGCGACGCGGGCACGCGGCTTTCGGCATGGATGGCCGCCCCCGGCGCGCGCCCTGCGCCGGTCGCAGTCGCGCCCGAAGACGGCTTCAACATCATCTATTCGTCGGGGACGACCGGCACGCCGAAGGGCATCGTGCAAAGCCATGCGATGCGCTGGCAGCATATCGTCCGCGGCGCGCCCGCCTATGGCCACGGCGCGGTGACGATCCTGTCGACGCCGCTCTATTCGAACACGACGATGGCGAGCTTCATGCCCACGGTCGGGTCGGGCGGGCGCGTCGTGCTGATGAAAAAGTTCGACGCACGCGGTTTCCTCGAACTTGCCGAGCGCGAGCGCGCGACCAACACGATGCTCGTCCCCGTCCAATATCGCCGCATCATGGCGCTCGACGATTTCGACCGCTTCGACCTGTCGAGCTTTGTCATGAAATACTGCACCTCGGCGCCCTTTCCCGCCGCGCTCAAGGCCGACATTTTGAAACGCTGGCCCGGCGGGCTCGTCGAAATCTACGGCATGACCGAGGGCGGCGCGGCCTTTTTGCTCGAAGCGCATAAATATCCCGACAAGCTCCACACCGTCGGCCAGCCCGCGCCGGGCCATATCGCCAAGGTCATCGACGAGGCGGGCAACGAACTGCCGCAGGGCGAGGTCGGCGAAATCGTCGGGCGCAGTCCGGCGATGATGACGGGATACAACAACCGCCCCGATGCGACGCAGGCGATGCACTGGCGCGATGCCGAGGGGAATCTCTTCTATCGCCACGGCGACATCGGACGCTTCGACGAGGACGGCTTCCTGACCCTGATGGACCGCGCGAAGGACATGATCATCTCGGGCGGGTTCAACATCTATCCGAGCGATCTCGAGGCCATCCTGCTCGCCGACGAACGCGTCGTCGAGGCCGCGGTGGTCGGGATGCCGAGCGAGGAGTGGGGCGAGACCCCCGTCGCCTTCGTCGTTCTGGTCCCCGGCGCCGATGCCGGGGCGGTGCGCGCCGACTGCAACGCAAAGGTCGGCAAGACTCAGCGATTGAGCGCGATTCGCACCGTCGCCGAGCTGCCGCGCAGCCCCATCGGCAAGGTGCTCAAGCGCGAATTGCGCGACGCCTATCGCTGAGGCGCGGGGCGGAGATCGCACAAAAGCGTCAAGGCGACTTTGCGCAACCACGCCCCCGTGCCTATATCGCGCAAATGACAAGCCTCACCGATCCTCACCGCTTCCTCTATCGCACCGATGCGCTCGACCCCGATTTGGCGCAGCAGCTGACGCGCGAGGCGCTGGCGAGGGCCGACGATGGCGAACTCTACCTGCAATATCGCGCGACCGAGAGCTTCGGATTCGACGACGGCCGCCTCAAGACCGCCGACTATTCGACCGACGCGGGCTTCGGCCTGCGCGCGGTGTCGGGCGAAATGACGGGCTTTGCCCATGCGAGCGATATCAGCGCGGGCGCGATCCGACGCGCCGCCGAGACGCTGGCGCTGCTCGACCCCGCGAAGGCGCCGCACGCGCCGCCGCCGCCGCGCACCAACCGCCACCTGTATGACGAGGCGAACCCGCTCGACCTCGTCCCCTTCGCCAAGAAGGTCGCGCTCTGCCAGCAAATCGATGCCGCGGCGCGCGCACGCGATCCGCGCATCGCCCAGGTGTCGGTCAGCCTTGCCGGCAGCTGGTCGGTCGTCGAGATCGTCCGCGCCGACGGCTTCCTCGCGACCGACATCCGGCCGCTCGTGCGGCTGAACGTCAGCATTGTGGTCGAGGAAAACGGACGGCGCGAGAGCGGATATTTCGGCCTCGGCGGCCGCTATATGTACGATCATCTGTTCGAGGAAGCGCAGTGGAACCGCGCGATCGACGAAGCGCTGGCGCAGGCGCTCGTCAATCTGCGCGCGGTCGACGCGCCGGCGGGCGAAATGACTGTGCTGCTCGGCCCCGGCTGGCCCGGTGTCCTGCTTCACGAAGCGGTCGGCCACGGGCTCGAAGGCGATTTCAACCGCAAGGGAACGAGTGCCTTTTCGGGCCGCATCGGCGAACGCGTCGCCGCACCCGGCGTGACGGTGGTCGACGATGGCGCAATGGCAAGCCCGGTGGGCGGCGGTCGCCGCGGCTCGCTGTCGATCGACGACGAAGGCACCCCGACGCGCGAGACCGTGCTGATCGAGGACGGCATATTGAAGGGCTATATGCAGGACCGGCTCAACGCGCGGCTGATGGGGGTCGAACCGACGGGCAACGGGCGCCGCGAAAGCTTTGCCCATGCGCCGATGCCGCGGATGACCAACACCTTCATGCGCGGCGGCCACGACGATCCCTCCGAACTGCTGAGCCGCGTGAAGAACGGCATTTTCGCCAAGAGCTTTGGCGGCGGGCAGGTCGACATCGTGTCGGGCAAGTTCGTTTTCAGCTGCACCGAAGCCTACAAGATCAAGGACGGCAAGCTTGGCGACCCGATCAAGGGCGCGACCTTGATCGGCGACGGGCCGAGCGTGCTGACCAAGGTTACAGGCATCGGCAACGACATGGCGATCGACGAAGGCATCGGCATCTGCGGCAAGGGCGGGCAAAGCGTCCCCGCGGGCGTCGGCCAGCCGACCTTGCTGGTCAGCGGGCTCACCGTCGGCGGCACCGCCTGACCCTAGGGTCAGGACCCATTAATTACGCGTTCGAGGCGTCGAAATGGCGAAGATATCGGGTCCGGGCGGGTGCAGCGGGTAGCATCGCTACCCGCAAGGCCGCACGGGCGCGAGATCGAAGCCATTTCGGCGTCCCTCCGGGATTTGACCGATTTTGTCCATTGCTTCGTCGGCAAGCCTAGAAATATCGACATATTCCGTCGCCTTGCCTCCTCGCACTGAACAAAATCGCTTCAAACCTCGTACGCGTAATTAATGGGTCCTGACCCTAGGCGGCGACGCAAAAATGGAGGTCTTTGTCGGCCTGTAGTGGGTATTCGTCGAATTTCCCTCCCCTTGTGACTGTCAGCACAGCTTGGCGACGCCGACGCCGGGCAAATAATGCTCGACAGCAGTTTTGAATCGGACAACATCCCGCACGGGAATTCCGTCCGACAAGGGAGGTTTTTCATGCGTTCGTCTTTTCGCTTCGTTTCGGTCGCGACGATTGCCGCGATGCTCGCCGCCGTTCCGGGTTCCGCACAGCGATCGACCGGTCCCAAGGAACGGTATGAAATGGATGTCGCGACGATGTCCGGCTTTGCGGCGATGACCGCTGGCGGCGGCAAGCCCGGAATGGGGAGCGCGCTCGGCATGATGTTCGGCGGCTCGCCAGAAAGCCGCGTCGCGCACACGCTCGAACTGCGGCTGGGTTCGAACCAGGCACCATCGAGCCCTCCGGTTAAAGCCGATCATTTCTTTCTTCCGCAAGCAAAGCTGGGGGCATCGGTGCCGCTCCTGCCCCACGAACCCGGCAAGCGCACCGAAACCGAATATAATGAAGTCCCCAAGGACTTCGAACGTCCCAAGGGACGTTTGCTGTTGTTCTGGGGCTGCGGGGCGAAGGCCGGACCCGGCCAGCCGGTCGTCATTGACTTTTCGAAGATGGCGGCGGGCCAAATGCCGCCGAACCTCTTCACCTCGACCGTGCCGCGCGTTCGCGAAGTGATGGCGTCGAACAGCGCCTCCTACGCCGATTGGCCGAATCGGAAATCGTCAAAGCCGGTGCCCGCGGGCAGCTCGCTGCTCGGCGCGCACCGCGTCGCGAGCAATGTCGGCCCCGAGATTAATTTCACGCTGGCGCAGGATTATATGCCGGGGCTGAACGCGTCGACAACGCAGCAGGCGGACGGTTCGGTGATGATCCGCTGGAACCAGATTGCGCCCGCGACCGGCTATGTCGCCTGGGCGTTCGGCGGGATGGACCGCGGCGGCGGCAACGCCGACATGGTCTGGTGGACAAGCGCAAGCGCGCGCGAGTTCGGCGGCGGCCTGTGGGAATGGTTGCCTCCGGCGACCGTTGCGAACCTGGTCGCGAAGAAGATCGTGATGCCGCCCGCGCAGACAAGCTGCGAAATCCCGGCCGAGGCCAGGAAGGCGTCGGGCGAGATGATGTTCGGCAATCTCAACGCCTTCGGGCCAGAGGCCAATTTCTCCTATCCGCCCAAGCCCGCAGGCAATGCGGTGTGGAACATCGACTGGACGGCAAAGGTCCGGTTCCGTTCGCAGACGTCGCTGATGATCGGCGCCGATTTTGGCGGCATGGGCGGGTCGAGCCGCGGCGGAAGCGAAGTTCCCGCCGAGCCTGAAAAGAAAAAGAAGTGCAAGGGTCCGCTCGGCATTCCGCTTCCGACCTGTTGACCGGCAACGGCGGCCTGACGGCAGCGGCGCGAGTCAGCCGCCGTTAACACCCGCTCTTCTAGGATGGCGACAGGGAGGCTATGTTGAAGCATAGGAGTCGAAACATGCGCCCATTGATCACTATCCTGCTGGCCGCTGCCGTGGCCGCGAGTCCCGCCGCCTTGGCGGCCAAAGAAAAGCTTACGCCCGAGGAAGAACTGGCAAAGCTGCTCGAAGGCCGTGTGGCGGGGGAACCGCAAAATTGCATCTCGCTCACCACGACGCAGAGTTCGCAGGTCATCGACAAGACCGCGATCGTCTATCGTTCGGGAGGGACGCTGTACGTCAACCGTCCGCGCAGCGGTGCCGACGCGCTCAATGACGACGATATCCTCGTCACCAAGCTGATCGGCAACCGGCTGTGCAGCATCGACACGGTGGAATTGCACGACCGTCAGGCCCATTTCTATCGCGGCTTTGTTTCGCTCGGCGAATTCGTCCCTTATCGGCGCCCCGCGTCCGAATAGTCGCGCGGATGAGCGATAGCATCGAACGGGAGATTCCCGCGCCGCCCGACGATTGGGCGGCGCGTTTGCTCTCCTTTTGGTTCGACGCGCACGGCATGGATGACTGGTACGGCGGCGGCGCGGACTTCGACCAGGCGGTCCGCGACCTTGCCGCCGACTGGCACGCGGCGCTGCGCTCGCTTCCCGCGGCGTCTTTCCTGACTGACCCTGAAACCGCGCTGGCCGCGACAATCGTCTTCGACCAGGTCCCGCGCAACATCTTTCGCGGATCGGCCGAAGCCTTTGCGACCGACAGCCTCGCGCGCGCGATCGCGCGCGGAATTGTCGAACGCGAATGGCATAAGGGCTGGGCCGACGACAGGCGGCAGTTCGCCTGCCTTCCTTTCCAGCATAGCGAAGACATTGGCGACCAGCGCGAATCGCTGCGCCTGTTCGCGCAGTTCGACGACCCGATGTTTCAGGATTATGCCAAGGCGCATTTCGACATCGTCGATCGCTTCGGCCGCTTCCCGCACCGCAACGCCGCGCTAGGCCGTTCGACACGGCCCGACGAACGGGCAGCGATAGAAGCGGGGAAGAATTGGTGATAGGGCCGGATCGTTAGGTTAGCCTGCGGAGTATCGATCATGGCCGAATTCACCGACACGCTGACCGCCAAGCATATCGCCTTCATCGAAAAGCAGCCGGTCTTCTTCACCGCGACCGCTGCGGCTGACGCGCGCATAAACCTGTCGCCCAAAGGCTATGGCGACTGTTTCAAGATATTGTCGGAAAATCAGGTCGCCTATCTCGACCTTGGCGGGTCGGGGAACGAGACGCACGCGCATCTCGCCGCCGACGGCCGGATCACCGTCATGTTCTGCGCCTTTGACCGCACCGCCCTGATCCTGCGCATCTATGGGCGCGGGCGCGCGGTGTTGCCGCAGGACGGCGAATGGGACGAACTCGCCGCGCGCTTCACCTTGCTGCCCGGGACCCGCCAGATTTTCGTCATCGACGTCGACAGCGTGCAGACGAGCTGCGGGTGGGGCGTGCCGATGATGGAGTTGCAGAACGAGCGCGAAACACTGCAAAAATATCACCGCCAGGCCGACCCGGCGGCGTGGGTCGAGAAGCTCCAGGGGCGGACGCGAAGCATCGACGGGCTGCCGACGCGCGCCACCGACCGCTATATCGCCGGTGAGCCGCAGGACGCCGAGGGCTGATGGCGCTCGTCGAACTGGTGCGGCTGCCCAATGGCGCCGAGGCCGAGCTGCTGCGCGGGCGCCTCGAAAGCGCCGGGGTGCATGCGGTATGTTTCGATGCGGGGATGAACATCGCCGAGAGCGTGGGGCTGATGATCCCGGTGCGCGTCATGGTGCTCGACGAGGATCTCGACGAGGCAAAGGCGCTGATGGCGGAGTTCGACATCGGGTGAATTCGCAACCTGCCCGCCTGTTCGTTCGTCCTGACCTTGTCGAAGGGCCGTCTTTGTTTTTGAACGGAGCAATGCAGCGGCTGCCCGGCAGGAGCGGCTCCCAAAGCAACAGGGTCCGTCGCATTCGATCATGGTAAAAGTCGCCAGTTACAATATGCGCAAGGCCATCGGGCTCGACCGCCGCCGCGATCCCGGGCGGGTGCTGTCGGTGCTGCGCGAGCTCGACGCCGACATCGTCGCATTGCAGGAAGCCGACCGCCGTTTCGGCACGCGTGCAAGCGCCATCCCCCCGCATATGTTCGACGAAAGCGACTATGTTCCCGTCGACCTGCTCGACGGGCGCCCCTATGCGATCGGCTGGCACGGCAACGCGCTGCTCGTACGCCGCGGCGCCGAGGTCGAGGAGAGCCATGCGCTCCACCTGCCGACGCTCGAGCCGCGCGGCGCCGTCGCCGCCACCGTGCGCATCGGCGACACCAGGCTGCGTGTCGTCGGGATGCACCTCGACATATCGGGGCTGCGCCGCCGCCATCAGGCGCGCGCGATCCTCGATCATGTCGCCGATGGCGAAGATCTGCCGACGGTGCTGATGGGCGACTGCAACGAGTGGCGCAGCCGCGGCGGCTGCCTCCACGATTTCGGCGAGCATCATGCGATGGTCGATACCGGCCACAGCTTTCACAGCCGCCGCCCGGTCGCGCGGCTCGACCGCATCTTTGCCTCGCGCCATCTCGAAGCCGTCGAGGCGGGGGTGCACAACAGCCCGCTCGCCGCGCGCGCGTCCGACCATCTGCCGATCTGGGCGAAGTTCAAGCCGACCGGATAGCCGCCGCTGATCGTCCTTGCATGCCTATAAAATAGGCATTCGCGCGTGCGCGCTGCCCATTGATTGAACGTTTGCGTGCGTTCAGGGGCGCAATACCGTCACAAAATGTCAACTTTCTGCCGTCCCGCGCAATCTGGCACGGCTGTTGCACTGCAACATGGTGCCATAAGCAGAAGGGGGCATCATGAAGCTGATCCTGGCTATCATCAAACCGTTCAAGCTCGACGAGGTGCGCGAGGCGCTGACCGGGCTGGGCATCGCCGGCATGACCGTGACCGAGGTCAAGGGTTTCGGCCGGCAAAAGGGACAGACCGAAATTTACCGCGGCGCCGAATATGCGACCAATATGGTGCCGAAGGTGAAGATCGAGCTCGTCTGCGACGACGCCCTCGCGGCGCGCGTTGTCGAAACACTCCAGCAAAGCGCCGGCACCGGTTCGATCGGTGACGGCAAGATTTTCGTGCTCGACGTGGGTCAGGCCGTGCGCATCCGCACCGGCGAGACCGGCGAAGCGGCGCTGTAACGATGAAGGGGGAAGCAATGAAATTCGCTAGCAAGATGGCGGCGGGCGCCGGGGCCACGGGCCTTGCGCTGTTCGCCGCGCTGCCCGCCTGGGCGCAGGAAGCCACCGAGGCGGTGGCCGAGGTCGCCGAGGAAACGGCGGCCGCGGTCGTCGACAAGGGCGACACCGCATGGATGATCACCGCGACCGTGCTCGTCATGGCGATGATCGTCCCCGGCCTCGCGCTCTTTTACGGCGGCCTTGTCCGCACCAAGAATATGGCGTCGGTGCTCACGCAGATCATCGCGGTCGCCAGCCTCGCGATGATCATGTGGGTGATGTTCGGCTACAGCCTCGCCTTTGGCGGCGATGCCAACCAGTTCATCTCGGCAGGCAAGCTTTTCCTTGCCGGGGTCACCGCCGATTCGACGGTCGCGACCTTCTCCGAGGGTTTCGAAATCCCCGAATTCGTCTTCATCGCCTTCCAGATGACCTTCTCGGCGATCACCGTCGCGCTCGTGCTCGGCGGGCTTGTCGAGCGCATGAAATTTTCGGCGGTGATGGTCTTTGCGATCATCTGGCTGACGCTCGTCTATTATCCGATCGCGCACATGGTCTGGTACGCCGGCGCCGACGACGCGACCACGGGCCTGATCTTCGGCTGGGGCGCGCTCGACTTTGCGGGCGGCACCGTCGTCCACATCAACGCGGGCGTCGCGGCGCTCGTCGGCTGCATGATCATCGGCAAGCGCAATGGCTATCAGAAGGAAATCATGGCGCCGCACTCGCTGACCATGACGCTGATCGGCACCGGTCTCCTCTGGGTGGGCTGGTTCGGCTTCAACGCCGGTTCGGCGCTCGAAGCCAATGGTTCGGCCGGCCTTGCACTGATCAACACCTTCACCGCGACCGCTGCCGGCGTCCTTTTCTGGATGCTCGCCGAGCGCATGCTCGGTCACAAGGGCTCGCTCCTCGGCGCCTGCTCGGGCGCGATCGCCGGTCTTGTCGCGGTCACGCCGGCCGCGGGCAATTCGGGTCCGTTCGGCGCGATCCTGCTCGGCGCGATCGCGGGCATGGTCTGCTGCTGGTTCGTCATGAAGGTGAAGCCCAAGCTCGGCTTCGACGATTCGCTCGACGTGTTCGGCATCCACGGCCTCGGCGGCCTGATCGGCTCGGTGCTGACGGCGGTGACGATGTTGTCGGCGCTCGGCGGACCGGCCGGTGACGATTATGCCCTCGGCACCCAGCTGTGGATCCAGATCAAGTCGGTCGTTGTCGCGGTCCTCTGGTCGGGCATCGGTTCGGCGATCGCTTTCTACATCGCCAAGATGGTGACCGGCGGGCGCGTCTCCGACGAAGTCGAGCGCGAAGGCCTCGACCTCGGCGAGCATGGGGAGCGCGCCTACAACTACTGATTGCACGAGACAGGACACCCGCCGCCGCACGCTCTCTCCTCTTTCAAAGGCGAGCGGCGGGGTCCTCCCCAGGTTCCTCCTGCGAACCACTGGCCGGGACTGACGTCCCGGCCATTTTTTTCGACTGTGGCCGCGAAGCAACATGCTGCGACCTTTTTTCGTCTCAACCGCAACGACCGTTGCGAAATGCCGCCCGCAAGCGCACTCCTAAGCATGACCGGGCACAGACCCGGCAATTTGGAGGAGGATTATGATGCACGCACGTTCTACGATGCTGGCCGGACTGTCGCTTTTTGCCCTGACAATCGCCACACCCGCCGCCGCACAGGACGCCCCTGCAGACCGATATGACGGCAATGCCATCGTCGTGACCGCGACGAAGCGCGATGCCAGCATCCAGGACATTCCCTTTTCGATCAACGCGCAAACGGCTGAGGACATCCAGAAGTCGGGCGCCGTGACGCTCGAGGACCTGTCGCGCAATGTCGCGGGCCTGTCGGTCCAGAACCTCGGCCCGGGCCAGAGCCAGGTATCGGTGCGCGGCGTATCGGCGGGGCAGGTCGTCCGCGACCAGCCCGGCGTCAAGGAACAGGTCGGCGTCTATCTCGACGAAAGCGTGATCTCGCTATCGCTTTTCACGCCCGACATCGACCTCTACGACCTCAACCGCGTCGAAACGCTGCGCGGTCCGCAGGGGACGTTGTTCGGTTCGGGTTCGGTCGGCGGAACGATCCGCTACATCACCAACCAGCCAAAAATCGGGGTTACGGAAGGCAGCGTCGAGGCGAACCTCAACCTCGTCGACGGCGACGACATCGGCGGCCATCTGAAAGGCGCAGTGAACGTCCCGATGGGCGACACCGCGGCGCTGCGCGCGGTCGGATATTACACGCGCTATGGCGGCTTCATCAACGCGATCGGCCCGGCGGGCGGCGACGATGTCAACAGCGGCGAGCGCTATGGCGGGCGCCTTGCGCTGACCTTCGAACCCTCCGACAATTTCTCGATCACCCCGCGCATCGTCTATCAGAAGGTCAAGGCCGACGGGTTCAACCGGCAGGAGATCTACAATCTCTATGCCAACCCGTTCACGACGACGCGCCCCGCGGTGACGTTCGACGAACGTCAGCAATATCTGCTGCTGCGCGAGGCGTTCGAGGACGAGACGCTGATCGCCGATCTCAACATCAATATCGGACTCGGCGGCGCGTCGCTGACCTCGGTCACCAGCTATATCAACCGCGACATCCTCGTCAGCCGTGATGCCAGCGCGCTCACCGGATCGGTGTCGGTCGACCTCGGCTTCCCCGACGCAGGCGTGCTGCTGCCGTCGAACCTTGTCGATACCACCGACCTGGAAGTCTGGACGCAGGAGGTCCGGTTGGCGTCGGATAATGATGGGCCGCTGCAATGGGTCGTCGGCGGCTTTTATTCGAAGATCGACCGTGTCTATGCCCAGCGGTTGCCGACCCCGGGCTACGACGGTTTCACCAACCAGTTCTTCATCGACTCGTGCAACGCCGACCCCGCCGACTGCAAGAGTCCGGGGCCGCCGCCGGTGCCGCTGACCGCCGCCGACGTCGCCAACGGGTTCGGACCCAATTCGCCCTACAATGCCGACCTGCCCTATGACATCGAGCAGTTTGCGATCTTCGGCGAAGTCAGTTTCGACCTGACCGATGCGCTGACCGCAACGGCGGGCGGGCGTTACTACGACTTCAAGGAAACGCGCAGCTTCGTTTCGGGCGGCTTGTTTGCCAACGGCGACAATCGGACCGACAGTACCGAATCGAGCGGTTTCACGCCACGTTTCCTGCTGAGCTATGACCTCAGCGACAATGTGTCGGTGAACGCGCAGGCATCGAAGGGCTTCCGCCTCGGCGGCGTCAACGATCCGCTCAACCTGCCGCTCTGCTCGCCCGGCGATGCCGCGCTCTTTGGCGGCTTCCAGGATTATGACGACGAGACGCTGTGGAACTACGAGCTTGGCGTGAAGTCGCAGGGGCGCGGCTTCACCTTCAACGCCGCGGGCTTCTACAACGATATCCGCAATCTGCAGGTCACGCTCGATGCGGGCACCTGTTCGTCGCGTATCGTCTTCAACGTCGAAAAGGCGCACACGATGGGGCTCGAATTCGAGCTCGGGTTGAACCCCGCACAGGGGCTCAGCTTTGACCTGTCCGGAAGCATCATCGAAGCCGAATTCGACACGACGCTGCCTGGCGCGCTGACGGCCGCGACCGGCATCCGCGACGGCAACCGCCTGCCTTCGGTCCCCAAATTCCAGCTGTCGGCTTCGGGCAGCTATGAATGGCCGATCGGTGACCGCGCGAGCGCCTATGTCGCGGCGTCGTTCCAGCATGTCGGAACGCGCTACACGCAGCCTGCCGACCAGGAAAACAACCCGCGCACCTTCACGCACGGGCTGCCGTTCGGCGGCGCACCGGCGAACGCCGCGACGACGGTCGACCTTGAGCTGCCCGACTATCAGCTGGTCAACCTCAGCGCGGGCGTCGACTTTGACAGCGGGCTGTCGCTGATCGTCTATGTCAACAATGTGTTCGACGAAAATGCACTGCTGTCGTTCGACCGCGAACGCGGCGGGCGGGCGCGCCTCGGCTACAGCGTCGGGCAGCCGCGGACCTTTGGCATCACGGCACGCAAGACCTTCTGATCGGGGGGCAAAGGGCCGGTCGCTTCACGCGCCGGCCCTTTTTTTGTGCATTGCTGCGCTGCACAACATTTAGGCAGCCATGCCGCAAGTTTAGGCCTTTTCATCATGACATTAATATGGCATTCAGTCTGTCAAGAGTTTCAGGAGGGGAGAGCCTGAAAGGCTGGGCCGGGACGAAAGTTCCGGCCCTCTTTTTTTGCCCATTCCGCGAGCGGCTCCCGGAAATGCCGAAATTCAGGGATTCTTGCGATAGCGCAGCGTCGCAAAAACGCGCCAACTGCCGTCGTGTTGCAGCACCGAATCGGTAACCGTCAGCCCATCGTCGGAGTGCAACATATAGGTCGAGCGGCCGATCTCGACGTCCGCGCTTCCCCAATGGGTCGACAGACCCTCCGACATCAGAATTCCCGTAACCGGCCGCATCTGTCCACGACTGTCGGACCAGCGACCGCGCACGCGTCCCTTCGCATCGATGCGATAATCGGCGTGCGCCGAATAGGCGATGGCGGGCTCGCGCTCGACGACAAGGCGGTAGGCGAGCGCCATGCCGCCGTCGTCGGCTGGACCAATGGCGAGTGTCGCGCGCGCTGGTCGGCCGAAGGCGATGCCTTCGCCTTCCCAATTCCCGCGAAACGCCGCGAGCGTCGGCGCTTCGGCGACGGCGGCGGTTGCGGTTGCGGTTGCGGTTGCGGTTGCGGTTGCGGTTGCGGTTGCGGGCATCGATGGCTGGTGCGACGCGAGCACAAGAAGCCAGGCGGCCAGCGATGGCGTCATGCAGACTGTTCCGATTGCGAAAACATGAAGCAATTGCCGTCGGGGTCATAGAAGGTGACGAGCTTCACCAGCCCCTCGATATGGCGAATTTCGCCATCCTGTCGCACGCCCTCGGCATCGAGATGCGCCTTGGCCGCGTCGATGTCGGCGACTTCGAACACATTGGTCGCGCCGCCGCCCTGCACGACATTTTCGACCTGGCTGAGGCCGATGTTGACCCCCTTCATTGGCGTGGCGAGCTCGCACCAGCCGATCTCGTCGACGCGATAGAGCAATGTGCAGTGCATCACGCGTTCGTACCAGGCGATCGATGCGGCCATGTCGGTGACGCCCATCGAGCAGGTCAGTTCCGATCCGATTTCGACTGTCATAATCTCTGTCCCTCCAGACTCGGTCGCGCGCGACCGTCGATCCGGCTTGCGCATTAAGTCCGTTTTGTATAGTTACTTGCAAATGCCGTCAAGCATGTCCGATCCGCTGCTCGCACAGCTGTCCGCGCACCGCTGGCTCGTACCCTTGCTCGCCGATCTCGCCGCGCATCGCGGTGCGCGCTTTGTCGAGCTCGTCCACCGCCTCGACCTGTCGCGCGACAGCCTGACGCGCACGCTCGCCGCCGCGGCGGCGCTGGGCTGGATCGCGCGCAACCCGGGTCACGGCCACCCGCTGCGTCCCGAATATATATTGACCGAGGCCGGCGCTGCGGCCGCCGCGCGCGCGGCGACGATTGCGAAAGCGCAGGCTGCGCTCGGCCTGCCCCCCGGCGCGACGACGCGCTGGGGCCTGCCGCTGGTCGCGGGGATTGCGGCGGGACACGACCGGTTCAACGCGCTCGCGCGGCTGCTCCCGCCCGCAAGCCCGCGCGCGCTGTCGCAGGGGCTCAAGGCGCTCGGGACGCACCGGCTGGTGACGCGCGAACTGCTCGACCTTCGTCCGCCCGCCACCCGCTATGCGCTGACCGCGAGCGGACGGACGCTGGCGGAATCCTGCGCGCCCTAGGCGGCTAGCGCGGCCCTGACAAAAGCGGCTGCGCGTTCGCCGATCATGATGCTCGGCGCATTGGTGTTCCCCGACACCAGCCGCGGCATGATGCTGGCGTCGGCGACCCACAGCCCCTCGACGCCGTTGAGCTTCAGCGTCGGGTCGACCACCGCATCGGCGTCGCTGCCCATGCGGCAGGTGCCGACCGGGTGATAGACGGTGTCGGCGCGGCTGCGGATCAGCGCGTCGAGCGCGGCGTCGTCCGACAGGTCGACGGGATAGCGGTCGCGCCCGGCATAGTCGGAAAGCGGCGGCGCATCGACGATCCGGTGCATCATCCGTACCCCCGCGCGCAAGGTCGCGATGTCGCGGTCGTCGGTCAAAAAGCCGGGGTCGATCGCGGGCGCCGCCGCCGCGTCGGGCGACGCAAGGCGCACCGTGCCCCGGCTTTCGGGGCGCAGCACGCAGGCGTGGCACGAAAAGCCGTGCCCCTTCACCTTGGTGCGGCCATGATCCTCGAGCATCGCGGGGACGAAATGATATTGGATGTCGGGTGCGGGCAGGTCGGGCCGCGATTTCCAGAAGCCGCCCGCTTCGGCGAAACAGGTCGTCATGATCCCGCTGCGCCGGGTGCGATGTTCGAATATGGCTTTCAGCATCCGCCACGTTCCGCCCAGGCTGTCGCCGAAGGGATCGGCCGAGCGCGTCTCCCAGCTCGACACATAGTCGATATGGTCCTGAAGATTGTCGCCGACGCCCGCGCGGTCGAGGGCGACGTCGATACCCTGCTCGCGAAGGTGCGCCGCGGGCCCGATCCCCGACAGCATCAATATCTGCGGACTGCCGAATGCCCCCGCCGACAGCACGACGCCGCCGCGCGCGCGCAGCGTCTCGCGATGGCGCCCGCGCCGGATGACGACCCCCACCGCGCGCCCATGCTCGATCAGGATTTTCTCGACCAGCGCGCCGGTGCGAATGTCGAAGTTCGCCTGCCCGCGCAGCGGCTCGACATAGGCGCGCGCCGCCGACCAGCGCTCGCCGCCCTTCTGCGTCACCTGATAGAGGCCGAACCCTTCATTGTCGGCGCGGTTGAAGTCGTCGGTGCGCGGCAGTTGCAGCGCCGTCGCGCTTTCGACGAAGCGCTTGCTCGTCACATTGGGCCAACGCTGGTCCATGACATTGAGCGGCCCGTCGCCGCCATGCCATTCGTCGGCGCCGCGCTCATTGCCCTCGCTGCGCTTGAACCAGGGCAGCACATCGGCATAGCTCCACCCCGTCGCGCCGAGCGCCGCCCACTGGTCGTAATCGAAGGCGTGCCCGCGGATATAGACCATCGCGTTGATCGCGCTCGACCCGCCCAGCCCGCGTCCGCGCGGCTGGTATCCGATCCGGCCACCCAGCCCCATCTGCGGCACTGTGTCGTATCGGTAGTTCGACGATTTGGGGATGAAGGGCATCAGCCCCGGCGTCTTGACGCGCACCCGATCGTTCGACCCGCCCGCCTCGACCAGACACACCGTCCGCGACCCGTCTTCGGCAAGCCGCCCCGCCGCCGCGCTCCCCGCACTGCCGCCGCCGATGACGATGATGTCGAACTGATCCATGAAGCCGCTCCCCTCGCCGCCGGGTCGGCGGTCGCCTGAGTGCTTACATGAATGTCATTAGGGGGAGAGGCAAGACCAATCCCGTCACCCCGGGCTTGACCCGGGGTCCCGCTTCATAGCGGTGAAAGAGGGGGACCCCGGATCAAGTCCGGGGTGACGGGATAATTGCTCCGCCGCTTCCTCGACCGGCAGCCCCGCCGCCCAGCGTGCCTTGATCGTCGCGCTCGTCGCGCGGCTGCCGTCGTGGCTCCAGCCGGGTTCGCGCCACAGATAGTCGAGCTTGTGCCGCCACGGCGCGTGCCACACATCCTTGGCGATGCCGACCCACTCGTGCACCGCGGCCCAGAGGATGTTGAAGCTGCCGAGCTGCTTGACGATGCCATAGCGCACCGGCTCGTCGTCGCGTTCGGCAACGAAGCTGCCGAACATCCTGTCCCAGATGATGAACACCCCCGCGTAATTGGCGTCGAGGTAGCGCGGATTGACGCCGTGATGGACGCGGTGGTGCGACGGCGTGTTCATCACCGCCTCGAACCATCGCGGCATCCGCCTGATCGCCTCGGTATGGATCCAGAACTGGTAGATCAGGTTCAGCCCCGCGCAAAAGAACACCATCGCGGGCGGAAAGCCGATCAGGAACAGCGGCAGGCGAAAGATGAAGCCCAGGCTGAAAAAGCCCGTCCACGTCTGCCTGAGCGCGGTCGACAGATTATAATGCTGCGAGCTGTGGTGGATGACATGGCTCGCCCAGAACCAGCGCACCCGATGCGCGCTCCGGTGAAAGACATAATAGGCCAGATCGTCGAGGAAGAAGCAGAGGACCCACGCCCACCACCATTCGCGAAACGCAAGGCCGATGTCGAAAAGGCGGAACTGGTGCACCCACACCGCCATGCCGACGACCGCCGCGCCGACGAGCGCGCCCGCGACCTGGCTGCCCGTCCCGAGCATCAGCGAGGTCAGCGTGTCGCGCGCCTCGTAGCGGCTCTTGTCGGCGCGCAGCGACACGACCATTTCGACGAGCAGCAGCAGGATGAAGGCGGGCACCGCATAGACGACCGGATCGGGAAGCTCAGGCACGCGCAATCTCCCGCATCCGGCTCGCCCACATGCCCGCCTCCTTGCCCAGGTGCAGCGTCACCGCGCCGAAGGTCCGCTCGGCCATGGTCAGCGTCAGGAAATCCTTGTCGAGCCGCCCGATGACGCTCGCATCGACCGGCCGCGCGGCAAAGAAATTGCCGTGCGCGCGCACCAGCATCATCCGCCCCTCGGCGTTGCGGACGATCGCGGCAAAGCCCGCGCGGTCGCGCGCGACCTCGACGCCGCCGAACCCCGCCTCGGCCTCTTCGGCAAGGCGGATCGCATGCTCGGCATCGGCGATGCGCGGGTCGGCGCCGAGTCCGATGCGCCCGACGAGCCAGGCGACGACGAGCACCGCGACAAGCGAACCGCCCGTCTGAATCCAGAAGGCCGTCGTCATTTCCCGCCGGCGAGCGCGTCGAGCATCGGCCGCAGCCCCGTCAAGTCATAGCCAGCCTTCGCCGCCGCATTGCAGATCGCATCGACATCGTCGCCCGCACGCGCCCGCGCGAGTGCCCACAGATGCGTCGAACGCGTGCCCGAGCGGCAATAGGCGAGGATCGGCCCCGTCGCATCGGCCATCAGGGCGTCGAGCGCGTCGATCTGCGCATGGCTGAACCCCGCATGGCCGATCGGGATGGCGGCATAGGCGAGTCCCTCGGCCGCGGCGGCATGGCCGATTTCGGCGCCCTGCGGTGCGGTAGGCTCCTCACCGTCGGGCCGATTGTTGACGATCAGCGCAAAGCCCTGCGCCCTCGCTTCGGCAATATCGTCGAGACCGATCTGCGGCGCGACGCTGAACTGGGCGGACAGGGGACGAAAATCGCTCATGCAAAGCATCTACTCCTGCCCTCCGCCCGCTGACAAGCGTGAAGCTGCGCCGGCAACCAAAGGCGTCGGCTTTGGGGTGGGGAGCGGACGTTAGCATGACCATAGGCCCTCCCCTTCAGGGGAGGGCAGCGAGACTTGCGAACTTGTTCGCTAGTCGCAGCGGGTGGGGGCCATCAGCCTTGCGCAAGGTCGATAGCCCCCACCCCAACCCCTCCCCTGAAGGGGAGGGGCCTAAACGTCCGCAACCGGCCATTTCCCGCCTTTCGTCATCCCGGCGAAGGCCGGGATCTCACCCTCTCGGTTTACCGCACCGGCGAGATCCCGGCCTCCGCCGGGATGACGATATATGAACGTCGGCAATTGACCGCTTTCCAACATTCCAATGTCCGTTCGTGTCGAGCGAAGTCGAGACACTCATCGGAGGCAAGCCCAGCTCGACGGGCATCTCGACTTCGCTCGATGCGAACGGGATTGGGAGCGGCCGCAACCGGTCGAGTCCGGTCATCGCATCCAGATCGGGACTGAATGGCCAAAATGGGGTGGGGAGCGGACCTAGCGTTTGGGAGCCGGGACCGAGACAAAGATCGGGTTGGGATTTTGACCGCGGCATAATTGAAAGTCGCCCGTCTCTCGATTTTTGAACCGCGTTGGCCAACCGCCCAAGCAGTCCGTCGGGGTAGTGTCTATATCATCGACGATCGCGAGTGACATGGAATTGATCCGCGCTTCTCCAATTAGGCAGTTCAAATTAGCCTTCGGCATTCCATCAATTTTGACGAACGATGATCCTGCATAATCTAAACCGGGCGTGTCAGTTACGAACCGTTTGATCTTACAATTCCTGATGAGCTTTGCGCTCAGAGGGCCGTCCTTCGGCTGGTGGTTCGGCCCAAGGATGTAGTCAAAGTTATCGTCAATCACCCGAAGATACTGAGTTGCTGGTTCGTGTGAATATGACCTGCACCCTGAATTCT
>Ga0208794_1000413_pt1 | contig 28928 bp, 29 predicted proteins | sample 32_taG_FD_184106 | JGI IMG/M metagenome (GOLD analysis project Ga0208794, IMG submission 184106) | Marine viral communities from the Gulf of Mexico - 32_GoM_OMZ_CsCl metaG (SPAdes) (version 2) | ecosystem: Environmental > Aquatic > Marine > Oceanic | place: Atlantic Ocean: Gulf of Mexico... | reverse complement strand
AGTGATCAAAAATGGATTGTATGTTAGACGGAGCTGAGTAATCTGTTACGCGTTGCTGATTCACGGTATATGCTCCTACAACGTAATAAGAGCCGTTTACCATTTCACCAGAAGTCGCGCTTCTTGATACGGTAAAGCAAGGGTTTGTGACGATGGGTGCTAAACGTATCGCATCGCAATCTAAATCATCAGTAGGTACACAGGTAGTACACCCTTCAGAATCTGTAGTACAATTCTCAATCCAAGGGATGTCATCAATATTTAAAGTCCTAGTAGGATTTCTACCATCATCCCAATATACCTGCCAAGAACAATCAAAGTTCTCTTTAGCTATTCCTTTAATCAAAGCAAACTTTGTAAAGTTTAAACATTGATCATTTACGAGTGTAGTGTAATCACAAAGAGTTTCCTTAAACAAACCTATTTCAGAATCGGTTTCATCTGTAGAAAAAACAACCCACCGGTCTTCTTCCAAATGAATGAGCCCTATTATCTGATAGGGAGCAGCTGCACAAAGCTCGTTAGAAGGCTCGTTACTCAGTTCTCCTACATCACCAACTACTGTATTAGGTATTGCATTCCTGGCTTGAGTCCAAGAATTAGGCGGTAAATGATAATCTTTAACATCTTCAACAAGATCCTTGTCAAAAGTATTAGTAGATACAGTACCTGTATTAGCCGGTTTTATTGATTTCTTTGCCATGAAGCTCTATTAAGTTGAGTCTGACCATTATAAGTAGCTGTACCTAACACAGGATAACTACTAAACATTTCATAATATTTATTCCACAACGCTTTTCGGTTAGCCTGCCACATTCTTTTCATCTCGCTATAATTAGGAGTGTTGACAATAGTTAAAGCGTATATCCGAGCTGTTCTGTATCTCTGCTCAATTAATTGAATCTTGCCATTTGATACAGGCTGATCATTCATAATTAAGTTCTCCAATATCCTCTGCTTAAGAGCATATTCGTAATATTCATTAATCATTTCATGATCTAAAACCATTAAGTTGCCATCATCATCTTCCATAAGGGACTGATAATTAATGTAAACTTTACCAGTTTGAAAATTTGTATACAACCAACCATCTTTAATCCAAGCAGTAAACGGACTATCCCAATATAAGTTAGGACAATCGCAATCAATATCCATTGCATTTTCTAATAGTTTAATTGGTTGAACTAAATCATATTGACGAGTCTCATAATTTATAGTCTGCACTAACTGAATAGTTTGACCCTTGCAATTTAAAGTACAAGATTCAGGTTTACTTACACAGCTATTGCATTGATCTGTACAACAAGGTGTGCCGCATTGAGCACAAGGATCACAAGGCGTAATTACTACAGGATCTTCGCAAGTATCTATTGAAACTGTCCAAGGTTGATATTCTGGTATAACCGGATCAATTATCCTTTCTTCAACTTGAGTACCTTGAGGAACTGCATTACGTACAGTATAGCTACCGCACATTAAAGCAAAATTTAAAGTATAAAAGTTGTTAGGAAGACGTACTCTACCTTTATCTACTTCAAGTATGATTTCCTTAGTCATATTGATTCTAAGACCCAGGTCGTAATTAACACGCCTAGCAACTTTAACCATATCCTGCTCATCAATCAAATCTGCTACGTCATACTTTTTAAAATCACTTTTAGCATCTGCTACTAATGATTCAAAAGTCCTGTATTTCAGTGTGTAGTTATAACTCATAACTTTTATCTTAATGCATTTTGACTGTCATCTGCTCCATCTGAAGGAACTTGGCCGGAAGCCAAAACTTCTTTTAAAACCATTTGTTCAATCTCTGCAAACAAATAATCAGGAATTCCTAATGTTCTATCTTGCTCTGTTTTACAATCTTTAGGATCATTAGAACAAGCCAACGCACTCACATCTTCATCAAAAATAGCTTCAATACGTATTCCTTCCCAAGTTACATCAGGAATGTAAATGTAGTTATCTAAAAACCAAAAGTACTTTGCTTTGTTGTACTTGAAGTTAGTAGTCATAGTCATATTCTGATACGTAGTAGGAGTAGTCTCGTTTACTCTAATAGACTGATCTAAAGTTGTTACAGATCTGAAAATAGGACCGTTAGCTCCTTCCATTATAGCTGGAAGCTTGTCTTTAGTTCTTCTGAAAGTACATCCTGTTCTAATACCTATACAGCAAGCTTCTACTTTATCAACCTCTATAAGATCTAAGCATGGGATTGATTCGTATAAACTACTAAAGCCTCTAAGCTTTCCTTCATTATCCTGTCTCCTAATCAACATCTTACCATATTTCATGATAAGACTGTACAGAAATCTATCTGTTAAAAAAGGATCTTCCTTAACAGCTTTTAATACATTACGTACTCTAGATGTAGCTTCTCCAACAGTAGTCATAATTTACATTTTAAATTCATTGTAACCTTCAGGAACTATTTTACTCTTAGCTTGGATGTAATCTCTCTTCCTGTATTTAGCAAACAGCTCTGAAATTTTTTTCTGAGGATCTATTACTTCATATTTTGGCCAATTATCTTTATAAACATCAGAAGCCTTCTTTCTAAAACTCTTACTAGCTTTAAAAGACCAGATTTGCTTACTATGGAATGGATATTTACTATTTTGATTGGTGTAAAATATCTTAAGCAAATAATTATCTGAATCCCAGTTTTTATGGTTTACTACTATACCATATTGAAGAGACTTCTTTATATCTATGTTTTGTTTACGTGTAGCAGGACAACTTCCTAAAAATATGTAACCTAAACCTTCTGGTAATTCAACACCGCCTCTATTCTCAATAATACCTTCCTGAAGCTTTCCATTAAAGGTATCAACAATTTCTTTGAAATTTCTAGCACCCAAACCCTTATGTTCAGGAAAACGCTTTTCAAACTTTTTATAAAGAGCATTAGTCAAGAAATTCATTCTACAAGGTCTGTACCTAGGAGCGTTTAAATCTGGCTTATTAAATGTCTTTTTCATAGGGCTTGCCTTAATATAATATACTCAAATATTCCTTGTTTTACAAATAAACTTTCTAGGTGTAAAATACAAAAAGCCCCGAGCAATGATACTTACTCAGGGCTAACTTGTCAGTCACAGTAAACCAACAACTGTAACTTCTTATGGTGCAGCATTACAAGCTGCTCCAATTGTTTCATTATATGTACCATCACCGGTTGTAGTAAATGTTAGAGATCCAGTAACAACACAAATTGTTCCTGAAGTACCACCTGCGGCAATTGTTGTTTGTTGGCTATCTATAGAATCTTGGCATTGTATGTAAGTTATAATAACATCACCTACAAGACCTGTATTTGTAATTTCCATTTCAACGCAATCACATAAACAAGTTTGACCTACATTCTCTTCAATTGAATAACCAGCAGGAACACCAGGAGTTCCATCGCTACTACACATTGTTACATTAGTTAAGAAAGCTAATCCGTTTGTTATAGCATGAGCTCCTGAATCAATACAATCTTCATAAGTAATTGAAGGACAATTAGACATAACTGCTGTTGCAGAAGCAGTTACTCCAGATGTAGGAGGATCAATAATTACAGCAGGCACTGCGGTATAATTTGAACCTGGAGATACTACTGTAATACTTGTTACTACACCTCCTGTTAAAGTAGCTGTAGCTGTAGCTCCTAAACCGCCACCTCCTACAATTGAAACTGTCGGAGGACTTGAATAACCAGACCCGCCATTAATAATAGTAATAGAATCAACATCAGATTCTACACATGCTACGTTATATTGCTTACAAGAAGGAGATGGGACAAAATTAACACTGAATGGTATTCTGCCTACTAACGATGCTTCATCTTCGCAAGCTGGTTGAACATAACCTTCATAAGTGACTGTATCACAGGTTTCATTATCAACCATAATGTCAATATCATAACCACAAGCAAGACCTGATCCTGCACAATTAGGATGTGTAGGGAGTGTAGGTGCAGCTTGAGTACAAGTATAAGGACCAGAACTACCCTCTCTCCAACAAACCCGATGCGGGCCATTATAGTTGGCATTCCATGTTACGTTGATTAATGCTGGTACTAGTGCCATTTTAATTTAAGATTTTGTTGTTACTAATAATGTGACTGAATAGCAATTTCCAGAATTGCATATGTTGTTTACCCTGATGTTATAAGCAGTGCCTGCCGTCAATCCTATAACAGTATCTGTAGGATTAGTTGTAGGAGTAAGCAGTGGATTTGTCAACCAAGACGAGCTTGTAACTTCTTTGTATTCAACTTGATAATTAACAGCTGATGTTTCTGCTAACCATTTTAATTTAATTGAAGTAGTAGTCACCGTAGTTGAATGTAATCCTAAAACTGATGCACAAGGAGCAATAGAAACTGTAAAACCTGCAATAACAGAAGGTGTAGAAGGACCCATAGAAGCAGGATCTGGTACTAAAATATCTCCTTCAGTATAACCAGAACCTACATTATTTATAGTAACTACTGTTATCTCTCCTGTACCATCTACAGTTATATCTGCTGTTGCTGCAGTTCCACTACCACTTAACAAAGGTACATTTACATAAGCACCAGGAACATAACCTAAACCTATTGTAGTTTGAGTTATAACTGTAATTGCTCCTGTATTTACTGGCGTTACACAACCAGGATTGGTTAAAAACAAAGCGAGTCTTTGCATAATAACATCCATCCTATCCCCTTGCTCAATACCAACATCAACAATAGTATCACCACAGTACACCACACAACCTGCACAAAAAGTCTCAGGACAAAGATCAGGAGTGGGACATTCTGTTGTACCAGTTTCACAAGGAGTTCCTGTAGTTAAAGGAGTGTCTTCACATCCACAAGGTACTGTATGTTTACAATTGCTGCTCATTATGGTATAGTTATTACTGAATTAACATTTGCAGGCGGTGTACATGCTTCATCTGTAGTAGTAGCTGGATACAAAGGACAAACTGTTTCCGTTTCTCCAATTTGAATAGTCAATCTCACAAGGTAAGCTGTTGAAGGCGTTAAACCTGAGAATGTATTACTCACAGCTGTTGGGCCGGCAACCCCAGTAGTCTGGGATTGAATTATAGTTGTACCTGAACTATCAAGAAGATCTACTACGAAAGTAGCTGCGCTTGCAGTAATCCAATTGAATTGGTAAAGAATATTGTCAAGACCTGGTGTAAGATTAAGCACAGGACATAGCGTTGTATTACTTAATAAGAATTGATGAACGCTTTCACACTGCGTACCTGTATCTCCATCTTCTAAACACAATGTCATAGAGATAGTTAAGTCTAAAGCAGTATTTACAGGAGTAGGTCCAAGATCAATAGTAAATCCGGCAGCATTGTTCAAATTACCAACTACAGATATTGTAGTTGATGTAGAACCACCTGAAGAATCAGTTATAGTAACTAATGTACCAGCAACATTACATTCTGCAAAATTTACTGGAATAGCTCCTGTAAAGAATATTGAAAGATTCGGATCTGTTAAAGACGCGCTTAAAGTTACATTTATACCATCACAATCGCTTGAACAACAGTTAGTTTGAATATTTAATATAGCTGCACGCATATCACAAATAGTCAACCAAATGTTATTTATAGTATCTGCTAGGTTTGTAGGAGGAGAAACCCAACCGGGTATGGTTCCCATTGTACCACTACCTGCTAATTGAGGACCTGATGCAATCCCAGGACATTCCTGAGCAATACCTCCGTAAATATCAATTGGCCCACCAGTAGCTCCAATAAGCTCACAAAATTGTTTTTCCAATTCAGTAAGCACTTCATCCATATCTGTAGCCACAGCAGGCAATACACAAATAGGTGTTATTCTAGGTAATGTGGGCTCTGAAGGAGTTGCGTTTTCTAAAGCTGTTATCCTATTGTCATGATTAACCAAAGTAAGATTAATCGTATTGATTTCACTTACTAATTCACAAACTCGGTTTCCTATCGCGGTAACATAATCTGTTAACTGCATTGTTGTAACAGTGTCTCCTTGCGGGTTTTCATAATAAAAACACTCTGCAATAGAAACAACACAATCAGGACAACCTTCTACACCAGGAGTACTGGGTGTAGGTATGTTTTGTAATGCACATACAGCATCTATGATAAGTTGAATAAGAGCTGCAAAATCTTCTGGAGCGCATTCGCTTGAACCTTCTAGTAAACAAGAAAAATCATAATTGCTCAGATCAAACGTGTCAATAAGCTCACAAAGTTCCTTGCCTAACTTATATACAACATCACTTACAGTATCTCCTTTACAAAGACCTATGCATTCAATATCAGGTCCTTGCCAAATTACACAATTGGATGAGATTGGTGAACAACCACTTTCTTCTGCATTTATAGGCTTCATTATTGATATAAGTTAAAGAGATACACTCTATTAATAATATACTTAATTTTTTTAACAATCACAAGGTATAGGGTTTTTGGTAAACCTTAAACCATTGTTTGTATATGGGGCGTTTATATTAACACACACACTCATAGGAGGGTCTAAAGATGTCATAGTTATACTAACCGGGTTATTACAACAATCAAAGTATTCACCAGTTCCAACGTCTTGTGCGGTATCCACGAAAAAGCTTTTGCAATTAGGCGGCTCACCTTGCACTCTCAAGACAGCTTCTACATTGTCTGGAACACAACATTCTTCAGTTGGAACACAACAAGCTTCAGGATCTAAAATCATTTTAAGATCAAGAATCTCTTTTTTAATAGCCCATTTGCTTTGGTTAATTGCATGCTCACAACAAAATTCAATACCATAGCGGATGCTAACTGCTTCCTGATACATAGCTTCAGCAAACTTACAGCTTACTTTATCTACATACTCTGGAGGACAACCTTTAGTCTGATACCCAGGTTTTACCGTTCTGTTTCTAATCTCCAGCTCGGGTGTAGGTGCTGGTGGGGGTGGTAAGCATTTTTCACAAGTAGTATGGCATTCTACAATTGTTCCCGGCAACGGGCTTATTGTTTGATTAATGCAATCTATCTTTTCTACTAGAAGACAAAGTGTCGTGTTAGGATCAACGACCACTTCAATAATAGAGCCTACATACTCTTCTAACAGTTCATCATCACTAATTGTTACATCACCTGTAAGACAATCTGTTAATTTATAACAAGTTCCTTCACATGCTTCACAATCCTCAAAGGTTTGTACAACTACTACAGTTTCTCCTAAAGGTTCGTTTGAGACAAGCAGAGCTGTCATAGCAAAACCGTTGCTGCCTTGAGTAGCGTTTTGGACTCTTACCTCTAGAGTATTAGCCGCCCCTATATTAAAGAAACCTATAGTAGTTTCTGTAAATGTCAAAGGATTAGTTTCAGGATTAACCACTATAGCAGTATCCCCTATAAGATTCCCGTTTAAATAAATCTGAGCAGTGTCATCACTAAGTATGCTAAGAGCCAATGAAGGAACAAACCCAAGGGGAATGTTGAAAGATGTAGAATAACGCACCTCGCCCGCGCTTTGGTCGTGAGGGGTAGGTGTTTGTGTTATCCAAGCCGCATCTGGTAGAGAACTGTAACCAGGTAGCCAAGTCTGATCCGAAACCGCAGCAGCAAAAGGAGCTGAAGGAGCAGAACCCGAAGGAGGTATGCCCGTAACTTCCCAAAGGAAATCCAAGTCATCTTCAACACCAACAGTTCCGCTAGAATCTATAGTACCTGTATTTAAAGAAATTACAGAATCATTGCAATCAGTACTCTCTTCTATTGTCCAACATTTGTTAGGATCAATATCAAAAATGTAAGTAAGATTTACATCCAATGGCTCATCGCCTTCTGATAAGGCAATTAAAATCTGGTCATTACTATCATCACAATTAGTAGCCAAATAACAAGGACACGGTACAAAATCAGACTTCTCAACTCTTACACAAGTCAATTCCCCTTCACAAACACTTAAAACATAGCCATCAGGACATTGACAACCAGAATTTACTCCTAAGTCAAAGGTTAAACCTACTGTATCTTCTGTACTAAATATAGTTACTGCATCTAGTTCTAGTTGTGTTGTAAATGTAGCCAGCGTCGCAGTATCTGTTGCATATATTTCTGCAGCAAATGCAGCATTTGATCCATTGTTAAGACCCTCGAGCTCAATATTATGCTGTCCTGCAGTTAAAGTGTATGGTATAACATACCAACGGACAAATGTAGATGTAGCTCCTGTAGTAGCTTCGAATATCTGAACACCGTCAATTCTAAATCTGACCGCATTATCAGCTGCAATACCTATGCAATAGACACCGTCTTCTAAAACATCAACACAAGCTGTAAAACCAATCCATTCCCCTGTAGGATCTCCTACTGACCAACCGGTTGGAACAGGTGATGGAGGAGCTGCCCATACCCCAGCTAAATTCAATCTACCATTTAAAGGACTAGCAGTTCCGTCACCCCATAAAGAATTAGAAACATTGTTTACTATGGCTAAAGGATTACCTAAGCTATCATTAATCCCAGCAAACCCTACTTCACTTAAAGGTTCCCTACCGGTAGCGTCTTCAAAGAAAAAAGCTCCCTGATTACCGTATTCTTTACGTGTATTACCTGGTTCTGCAGTATATATAGTAGGTCCGCAATTTGGAGAAATGCTTTCTATTTGTTCACAATCATTTGTAATTGCGTTATAAGTAAATCCTTCCGGACACTCTCCGCAAGGAGGGTTCTTAGGAGGTCTTGGTATGACACCGGTCCAAACAGCTATCATAGCACCAACTCCAGGAGAATCTGAAACTATACCTGTAACACCTCCATCAGAGCTTTCATAAGTTTGACCATCATCACCTACATAATAACCATCATTTTCAGTATAAAAATGAGCTCCGAAAAGCCTAAGACTGCTAGTACCTATTTGTGTAGTAGACCAATTAAGACCTAAATCAGTAGATTCATTAAAAACTGTACTTGCACCACCAGCGTGTCTAAAGTTATCAGGAAGAGCTGCATAAGAAGGATACCAAGTTAAATGATATCCATTTCTAGGATTTACACTTGTACCTGAAACTGTATCTAATATAGTAGCTCCGGAATCAGTACTTAAAAATTGACAGTTGCTGGTCCCTAATACTATTCTTTGCTGATCTGGGGAAATCCAAATGCCGTTAGGATAACCAGTTGTTGTCGAGCTCCCGCTAGAATTAACTAAAATATTACCCCCATTTAAAATAGTCCAAGTATTACCACCATCAGTAGTTTTATATACTAAAGGAGAGTTTGCAAATAAAGTTAAACTAGTATCTCCAGCAACTACAGCAGTTTGTGCATCTAATGCGTGAATACATGTAGTAAAAGCATAGTTTCCTGAAGAAGGTCTTGTAGGAACTTCATTAAAAGTAAGACCTCCATCGGTAGACAATAATACAACACCATTTTGACCAACAATCCAAACAATATTAGAATCAACCCACCATACTTCATAAAACTCTTTAGGTTCAGTATCATTCCAAGTTCCTGCAGGTCTTACCCAAGTAGCACCAGCATCATCTGAATATAAAACTCCAGTGTATGGTGAAAGAGAACCTAAATTTTGACCTACAACAATAACAATATCTGAGTTGTTAGGATCAGTCATTACGTCATTACAACGCATGGATAAACCATTTACAGTTGGAATTGAAACATCAATCCAAGCACCAGTGTTATTGTCTCTTCTACGGACGGTACTAGCCGTACCGACAGCATAGGTTCTTGTTGCCATTATCTATATTTGTTTACCAGGACCACTATAGTTAACCTTTACATTAGTTGGTGAACTAGCAGTGTTCCTTTGTACAACACGCGCACTTATTTGTGCATTTTTACTTTTTACACAGTTACTACAACATTGAGTTCCATCACTAGCTGTTCTTCTTTGACAACCACAGGTTAATCTAGCATTACAATTAGGACATGAAGACATAGTTATTAATTTTTATTGGTTTAAAATTTCTGACAAGATGTACACTCAAACTTTCTTAGAAGTTTTAAAGCGTAATTGTAAAGTTCCATCCCTTTACGTGGATTATGACAAATTTCTACTTGAGCAACAGCTGCATCTAAATACATTCTAATCTTATGAAGATCTTTTAAATCATTTGCCAATTTAGTTGGAGGATCACAAGTTGCTATATCCAATTCACACAAAATGTTATTGTATAAGTGGAGCGCGCTAGTAATTCTCAAATGATTATACTCAGCATAAATTTGATCATTGGGTGATACACTATATTTTATAATGTAAATACCATCTGATAGATTGTTAAATTCTGTACCACAATTAGTTGTTTGTACTTCAAGATCACAAGCTGTCAAATTCAATATAAAGCCGGGAGCTATCTTATCCTCTCCAAATTCTACGGGTCTTTCAAAACCAGGTAGAGTTACTTCTAGAATAGGACATTTTACCTCAACATCAGTATTATAAATACTAGTATCTACAATTCTGATTTGACACAAGTTCATTGTATCCGGAGCTTCTAAGCTTAATACATGTTTTGCCATGATATATGGTATTAAAAAAAAAGGGAGAGGAGAAATAAACTCTCACTCTCCCTAATATTTAGCTGAATATGATTAGTTATACAACTACTGGTACATCTATGGGATCACAAGGAGTACAACCTCTTACAACAAGAGAAGTACACTCATCACCACAGTTAGTCAACCACGTATCCATAAAAGTTTCAAAACTTGTGTTTGGACCGTTAGTTACAATATCCAACATGTACTGATCATTATCAAAGGTTCCAGATGGGTTGTTAAACCTCGGTACTGTATGCAATAGGTAGTATCGAGTAAACATTCCACTTCTCAAATCAATTCCAGCAGGTGCGAATACCGCATCTCCTTGAGTGATCTCTCTGATACGGATATCAGTTGAGAAGAAATTCTGTAGATAAGATTCTGATACAATCAAATCTCTGATTACTTGTTCTCCGAAGCCCATTCCTTGTAGTGCAGGACATTCTTCAACAACGCAAACACCTTCGAATACACATGGATCACCAGTCAAATCAGTCATTGAAGCCAAGATTCTAATAGGCTCTTTTTCATAGTGATCAGTGATTTGGAAACTACAATTTCCGAATACTGTATCAACATAAGCACCCATTAATCTCATACCGCCACAATCACCGTCAGTATGACCAGGAGACACATAGTTATCCCAGATTTGAGTTGCTGCTGAACCATAGGAAGTAGCAGTATCTGCGTCTGGGAACCAAGGATTACCTGATTCATCAAATACGATAGGTTGTATAAAACTTTGCAAATAAGGATCTTCTACAATTTGCTTAGCCCACTGAATGTAAACCAAAGTAGAATCAGTTTCTACCGGAGTTGGTCCACTACAGCATCCTGTATAAGCATCTAATGTTCTGTAAAGGTTGTGATTAGCAAACCTTAGTGCTGGAGATCCTTTTACATCTATTCTTAGATAATAAGTCTCATCGCAGTAGAAAGGAATGCAGCATCCTGCGTCAGCAGCATCTACAGTAGTAACAGTAAAAGTACCGTTTGTACCACCACCACCAGTTACGGTAATAGTTTCAGCACCACCTCCTACATAACCAACTCCAGGATTATTAACAGCAACTGTTGTTATACTAGTACCAACAACAGTAATATCAACTGTAAGTCCTGTACCAGATCCGGAACTTGTAGTAGGGACATTTGTATATGTACCTGCAACATAATCGTTATTTGTTCCACCGATAGCACTAATTGTTAGTACTGCACCACCAGCTGTATAGTTGGTAGTTCCTACGTGAACAATATTCTGTTGAGGCATGCATTCATCTACTCGATAAAATTCTCTCAACAATTTTGGATTGATGTACTTTGATTTGTTTGATTCTTGATAACCTCCATGAAAAGGACCTTGCTTGTCATTAGCTTTCAATGAAGCAGCAACAAGTACAAGAGGACAACATTCACCAGCTGTTAGATCTCCTACAGCTAAAGATGTCCAGCTATCTTTATCATACATTCCAAAGTATCCAGGACCAGTTGCTAATGATAAAGCTGTGGTCGAAGATCCTGATGTGGTAATAAAACCTCCATCAGAAAAAGGTGTTTCTGGAGCTTCAGTAGGTACATTAATAGTTCCGGGATCCCCAGAATCATTTCGTGTAGCTCCTGTTCCAATAAACACTTTTTGAAAAGCGTGATTAAAATAAGCCATTTTTTATAATTTAATTAACAAACATCAGCGGCTTTATGCCACCTATTAATAATATAGTCAATTCTTTTTTTATCTGCAACAACTATCTCTAGTTATTTCCTTCAACTTCTTGAGTTGCTATCTGTTGTTGATTAAATGATTCCATATCACCAGCTAATATTTTAGCTGCCTCATCTATCATTAATTCAATAATATCATCTTTAAATTCACTTTCAACATCAACAGTTGATAATTGTTGAGTATAAGGATCTACACAACCGGCTATTTCAATATACCTAGGCTGTCTATAGTAAGACAAGCTTATTTCAGGTATTTCAAATTGCCCATTTGTGTATACACGAACTTTTCCGTCCTTAAGAGTACAAAACGTTTCACCCCAATCAAAACTAGGCTGTTTCATCCTATCTCTTAAAAGTTCATCAACATTCGCCTCTTCAGCTAAATAAATAACCATACGCCTAGAATCATTACAACAATCATTCTTAGCTCTTCCCGAAACTCTTTTAAACTCAAAGTAGTTCCCAGGTAAAGCTGTGGATTCGTAATAATCCGGGTTAGGATTCAATGTAACAGTAGTTTCAGTAAGAATGATTTCTAAATCATCTATTCTTCTTTTAGATTGCTCATCACCTTCCTGCTTGACATTTAACCCATGCAGCTGTCTTCTACACCAAGATACCTGACCCTTGTTAAAAGCTTCTACTATTTGCCAACATTCAATGTTATCAAAATCATTAGAAGCTAATTTATTAAGCCTTTGTTGTATTTTCAGCTGAATAGTAGCGTTGTTCATTTCTTCTTCTTTTTAGATTTACCCTTAACCTTTTTAAGTTTAGGATTCTTCTTTTTTGCTTTAGCAGAGGCATTCCTGCTAGAAGATGCAAGTATAGCACCCGCTGCTTTCTTAGAAATGCCCTGCTTTTTAGCAATTTTAGCTTGAACAGACTTAAAACTCATAATTAATACTTCTTAGGTTTTACCCTAGCTGGAGCATTCATTTTTCTGTTCGCAGGTGTTGGATCCTTTACAACTTTGCAATACATGCTAGTTTTTGGATTAGGATTAGAAGGCTTTAACACAACCTTCGGGAAATTATTCATTTTTTTATTGACATTTGCCATGATATATAGGTTTTATTGATTCCAGTATTCTTCTACTTCAGTTAACAATCTACCTAGCACTTCATCATTTAAAGGATTCTTGAGAGCTTCTACTACATCAGTAACATTTCTACCAAGCATGCTGCCGGTAGCCGTATGATATAACATACCATCGCCTTTTAGCTGAATGAAATTATAGAAACTTGCATCTTTTACAACGGCCTTAATTTTAAGGGTTTCCATATCTAGATCACAAGTTCTAATAAACAAATCAGCTGCTTTCTTCTCACTTCTCTCAACACCTTCTCCATTTATAAACTCATCCATTGATTCATAAAGAATATCAGATGGAGTAGCATTTTTATAACGCGCGCTATAAGTATCAATACACTTAGTAACATAGAAAAGCTTTCTAGGGTTACTTGTAGACAAAGAATCTAATAATGCAATAGCTTTATTCTTAAGCTTTCGTTGTTGAGTTCTTGTTGATACAGTATCAACTTCTTTGTCTAAATAAAATTTTGGAGGACGCGCTCTAGTTTGAGCATCTTCGTAACTTTTAGCTACAATATCAAAACCTCCTGCTTCAATAGCCATGAACTTAATTAGATCATAAGGATCTTCTTTAGGATTTAAGAAGGTTGGCTCATTACTACACTTAAGGGATATCTTTGCCCAAAATTCATCATTATCTGGTTTCAAAAGAGTCACCTTATTCCAAAACTCATCATCTTTAACATCTATTACATTAGCTGCCAACTTCTTTTCTAGATCTGAAACAATAAGCCTAATGTTTTGAATTATAGCTAACTTCTTTTCTTCATCATTTAGATTTTGCACTTCTGGAGCAAATTCATTTAATCCTGTAATATACCGGGTTATTCCATTACGCTCGATAGCAGCTAACTGCTCTTCCTGAGCTGTTCCGGGAAATAAAACAAAGCCGTAATTTTCTAAACCCATGTTCTCCATTGTACCATCAATATAAGGCCTGATAGAAATAGAACCTATGTAATCCAAAGGCTTACTCTTTTTAACATTCTTCTTTTTAGTATCAGCATTACTTAAAGTATCGGGAATACCCGGTTCTAATACTGTTGTAGTCGGAGATCCTTTAGTTTCAGCAGTATCCCCTTCTTTTAATTTTTTACTATTAGCAACTGTTTGAGCATCTGGCTTAGGTAAGTTGCTTTTTACTGGTTCTGCTGTTGGTTGTTTGTCTGACATAATTTTTTGGTTTTTACTAATTAAAAAAAATGGGGAAGGGTTTTAAATCCTTCCCCATCATGTATTAAATCATCTACGGAAGTTAGAATGATCCACCGGTAACAGGGTTTCTCATTACAATCTTTAAGACTTTGGTCGGGTCTTTTACCCAGCATGCAGGCATACATTGAGTCATATATACTCTGTATCCATTGAACTGACCTGAAGACTGGAATCCTTGAGATCTTCCCATATAATCCATAGTACCATTCTGATACCACCATTTCAATTCACTGTCCCAAGATAACTTCAACATGTAAATGTTATCATTAGTGTTATCAGTGATATCAAAAAGAATGAATGAATAAGAAGACAATGGATGCCCGTCAATGATCGGGTTCTCAATGTCATTTGTATGTACATTATCAAACGCAGGGTTAAGAACAAACTGAACATTAGCCAAGAAAGGAATCACATAACTAGTGTATGCAAATCCGAATCCTAAGTTCATGCCTCGGTTAGTAATTGCCCCGATACCTGATTTCTCAGAAGCATCAATGTATAGACCAGAGTTAGCAGCTTCTTTCTTAATGGCCTCATTAACCATTCGCATACCACCCATACCGGTTTGTACAATAATTTGACGCTTTGGATCTGGACCTTGGAATTCAACTCTACCGTTGTAAAAGTTAAATAGTTCAGCTCTGAACAATTCCAAGTTGAAAGAAGACTTATTATAAACTCTTTTAAATGAGTTATCAAGCTGCTTCCAAAGACCAACAGATAATCTGATGTCGTCTGGACCATCCTGGCGAATTCTTCCACCGTGACCCCACATCATGTAAGTTTCAATATCTGTAGCAATCTTAGTTAAGTGAGCTGCTTCAAGAGAAGTAAGGAATGTTCTGGAAAGATCTCCATTAGAGATTGCTCGTCTAACATAGTCTTTACCCATAACAGAAACCATATCTTCAATACTTGATACTGAAGGATTCATTGTTTTATCAAAGTTCCTCCAAATCTCAGTAACTGGAATAGTACCGTCAGCGTTCATTCCACCTTTGATAGCCATATCAGCTCTAGATGAAACTGAATAATGTACGTGGGCCTCAGCTCCTCCTACATAGTTGTAGAATTCACGGAAACCAGCTTTGGTCTGAATATCAGAAAATCTCTCACCATATTCTCCTCTAGCAGAACCTTTTCTAAAGAATTTAGTTCCATTAGCTAAGAATTTTTTGTCAAGATATTTTTCATTCCCATTATTTACCAGACGAACTGTATAAATAAAACCATCACCCATAGGAAGAATATCATCTTCAGTGATGTAGAGTTCAGTACCATTGTACTTATCATAAGTGATCATGTCACCATGTCCAAACTCACGCTTGTTAAGCTTGATTTTGAATGTTTGACCATCAACACCTTTGAATTCATTAAGTGGCTCAATATCCTCAACGATATAAGGAAGATCTTGGCTAACCGGAGTCTGCCACTTCCATTCACCTCGGATATTGTCTACTTCAATGACATTTTTGCCACCAAAAGATGACATTTGATAAAGAGGCATCTCTACCTTCTGTGCCATAGCCCAAATGTCTACTGGCCCCATATCGGTAGGTTCTGCATCTCTAAGCATGTTCTGCAAGTGGTATGAATCTACATGAGAACTAGCTTTATAGTTAGTATCCCTTAGAAACAAACCATTATTAAAAACTGGAGTGCTCATTTTTGTGATTTTAGTTATTATTTATATTTGTTTACCTTAAATTCTTTTATCCACGCCCAAAGAAATTTCTTTGTTTTCTTTTAATGACGTTATTAGTTCTTTGTCTAGATGAACCATCATCTGAATCAGTAGTACTAGAACTGCTAGATTTACCAGCTTGTTCTTCAGTTTTCAAAGTCCTAGCTGTTTTTTGAACTTGTTCCATACTACCTTGCTTTCTAATTTCATTTCTATAACCTTCTTCATCTGAAAGCAACCACAAAGCTTCAGCAATCAAATCATGTCTAGGCTCTATCCATTGATATTTTTCCAAAAGATAACCTAACTGATTTGTCTGCTTACCGGAAGAAGATGAATAATTTGGTTGAACTAAACCAGCATATAACATATTCTGAGTTCTATTATCAAGTTTAAGACCATTCAATTCACCAGTTTCTAAAGCTTTATAGACACTGTCCATGTAAACTTGAGATTGCTGTTGTCTTTGCTGATTCTCAACATTTTGTTGGTGAATTCTTTGCTGGACCATATTATCACTCATAGCATCCAACTTTGGTTTAAATTGAGAAGCTTTTTTCTCAATATCACCTCTGTCTAGCAAACTTCTGATTTCATCTTCAATCTCTTCTGCATTACCATAATTAGTAGCTTGAAGATATGCGCGTACTGCATATATCTGACCGGCTTCATGAGTAATATCTACTTCTTTAATTTCATTAGAAGCAGCCATTGCTTGAAAAAGACCTTTTAAATCAGTACCACCGTCAGCAATATACTGATAAGCTTGCTGCATTTCTGGAGGCATGTTTCCAAAAAAGTGATGAGGTAACTCTTGTTGTAACTTAGAGCGCTCTTGTTCTAAGTTTGCTTGAATTAGCTCTTCAATATCAGCTTGAGTATAGTCTTCAATACTTTTATCATCATCAAAAGGTAATAATACTTTTGATTCAAATAATTTCTTAAAAGCAGATATAGCAGCTGTAGGTCTACCACCTTTATTTGCAGTATCATCATAAAGAGGCTCATCAGCAGGAATAGACAAAGGATCATCCGATTCTTCTGAATCTGCAGTTTGTGATTCTTCTACTTCTTCAGTTTTAGGAGAGTCTTCTTCTTCCTCTTCTTTTGAAGTTTCAGTTTTTGATTCATCTGTAGCCGTATTCGGCTTGTCAAGGAACGTCATGTCAGGCTCGCCTCTACTAAATATACTTGGTTTTGAATCCGAAGCTTCTTCCCCAGGTAACATTACAGTATCAACTCCTGTTCCTAAAAGTTCATTGAGGTTCACATCAACCTCTTGAACATTTGTTGTTTCTTTTTTGTCACTCATATTGTTGGTTTTTTTGAACTGACCATCTATTAATAATATAGTCAAAAATAAATAAACTAAATATTAAAAGTTTGATAAAAAGATGTTTAAAATAAAAATTTTCACATTATATGGCTACAGTTAGAATTTATCTATGACCTGTCGTAAGTTTAAAGCCTCTACTACCACCACCTGCATTTCTTGTACAGCTTGGCTTATTACCCCCTCTGCAAGCTTTTCTCTTAGCTTTGTTAATTTTTCTTTGTGTATTCCATGCACTAAACTTTTGCTTAAACTTGCCTGGGCCGCCTTTTTGAAATTTTTGCAACTCTTCTCTTCTTTGATCTTGCAGATCATTATAAAATCCTAGAGGGTTTCCTATATACTTCTTATTCATAGCTATTTCTTTTTATCTTCTTTATCAGGTTTTGTATCATACTGATTCTTATTCTCTCTAGCAATTTGCAAATCTTTATCTTTCAATTCTCTTTTTAGCTGCATTTCCTCTCTTTTGATATTAGCTTTTTCACGAGAATCAGTGCGTCTGTCATTTTCCTTTTCTCTTTGGAAATTCATTGTTTGCTCAAATTCATCAGATTTGCGAATGTCTTCTAAAGCATCCTGGAAATCAGATCTCTTGTTTTCATCTATATCTTGCATAGCACCAAATCCAGCAGCTCTAATTTCAGCAACAAGAATATCTTTACGTCTTTCTTTTTCAGCTTCTGTAGATTTATGATCCAGCTCCATAGCCTTCTCTTGCTTTTGTTGTTCAAGCTGTTTCTGTTGCATTTCTTGTTCGTGAGCCATTTGCTCTTGACGCTGTTTCTCAGATTTATTCTCCATACTCTTAAGAGTGCTGTTCAGATTACCCATGGAATCAGCCTGAACAATTTTACCAAGATCGTATATACTAGCACCACCTTGAGCACTGCTTTGTTCAGCTAGAGCTTTCATTTTTTCCAAAATAGTACGATGATTAGCTCTGGTAGTACAATACACATTGATATCCCTTAAGAATAAATCTGCACCATTAATTTCAAAATTAACACGCTCATCATTAGATGTCATATTCTGCAATCTGACAGAAGGTTTTGTAGAATGATAATATTGTGCTAAGTCTGTTCTCATTTGATGAACTCTGGGCATAAGATGGTCTGAATGCTGTATAAAATACATTTCTGTTTGAGCATAAGATCCTACCATTTCCTGCTCAACTTGAGTAGCTGTAGCATACTGGCCGACTTGTTGACCCATTCTTTGAGGACCTACTCCTATAACCTGAAAACCTTCTTGCTTAAAATAATTAGCCAATTGAATTCTACTCATAAGACGATTAGTCTGAGATAAATCTAGTTGTTGAAAATGACTAAACTGAGATGCATTTTCCATATTAGCTAAAGAACCATCTAAAGGCAGAATTTGGAAATCTTTCATAGCTACATAAGCTTTGGAATAATTCCCCTTACCCCAATCTTCACCTAAAGAATGTCTAGGTAAAGCATTTTGGTCTAACATAACTACAGTACCAATTTCATCAATCAGTATATCTGCAATTTGATTATTTACAATATTAAAACCTATTTGAAAAGGCTTCATAAGATCTACTAAAGATGTAGACCTGGTGTTTCTATCAGAGAAAACACGCCCTTCAACCGGTAGTTTACAACCATACAAAGTTTTTTCACCTTTGAATTGAAACTTAAGCGGTTTAATTCTGTTTTGATTTATTCCTAAATAAATTGGATTAATGCCTCCTGAATTCTTAACTCCCCAGAAACTAGGATGGTTTGGTCCAATCTTTACACCTCCATAAGTTTGATTAATCCAAATCCATTCAATATGCTCTCCAAAAACTAAATTAGCTTTTGTCTTATTCTTAATCAAAGATGTGTTATAGATAGGTTTATCTGTAACCTTATACTCTTCAGAAATTATTTCCGTAGTTACTTCACCAGATTCTGAAATTTTAGTAAGATGACCAACTTTTCTCTGAGACTTCCAATAGCAATGAGTAACCCTCAACATTCCAGCTGTATCAAAAGCATTAAAGTAATCTTCGCCCTCTCCTAAAATCCATTCAATAATATCATTGCCATTATAAACAAAGTTATCATACATAGAAGTGTATTGTCTATATGCTAAGGATGGCATATTAGTATTCCACTCGTGAGATTTAGTGGCATCGTAAAAAGTACCATCATTCTGATAACCGGTGGTAGGAAGTCCTGCTTGACGTATGGGATAATAATATTGAATAGAATCAACCTGGTCCTCTGTCATTAACCAACCGTATTTGTCAATAACATCTGACGGTGTCATCATCTCAATCTTACCTACATAGTTTCCGTCAGCTATATATCTTGTGTCAGGTGACTTATGATAAAAAGTAAGAACCGGGTTCCAAAGCTCTACATCATAATCATCTTCATACATCTTAAAATGCCAAAACTCTCGATCAGTGATAAGAGAATCCCGGAAAGCTCTTTCTTCTAACTCGTCCATTCTGAATCGCTCCTCATCAACAGCATATTGTTTAGAAGCCCATTTCTCACAAGTGACCTGGTAATTCTTATTAAAGAAATCTTCTATTTCAGGAAGAGTTTTTAAATTTTCTATGGATGTCTGCTGTTGCATCTTTTGCTGAATCTCAGGATCATTAGGATCAGCTCCTTGCTCTAGCATATTAGCTATAAGTCGCAACTCAGCATTTTTTACTAAGACATTCTCAATTTCAGCTCGTTTACCTTCCAATACCTCATTGAAGGTATATTCATCAACAGCTTTAAAACTGACTCTCTTATTTCTTTTGGCAAATTCTGTGACTAAGACATTTACTACATTAGGTATAATAGGATAAAACTTTAATTCTAAAGCCCCTGGTTCTTCTTGAGATAATGTTTGAACCAGATCTCTCATCTCATTATCATTCTCAACAAGATAATCCGTTTTATCAATTATACCTTTAGCTAACTTGTAGTTTTTCATCAGTCTTCTAGCATTTCTTCTGATTTGCTTAAGACCTTGCCATTCCAACCAATCCATATTCCATGCTGCCCAGTCTTCATCCTTTTTCTTTGCAGGAATAAACTGAAGAGGTTGAGAGATGCTGTAAAACCGATTCTGCTCAGTTTTAGCACCCTTTTTTAATTGCATTGCATTATATACCTTCATTAACGCAGACGTTTTGTTATTGATCTTCTTCTTTCGCCACCTAAACTTCTTTTATTTACACGGCCAATATTAGAGAAAGGGTTACTATTTAATTTATACAAATTTGAGGACTTTTGCAAGTCTTTACCAGTCTCATTATCTACCCGTTTCTTATAACCTCTATTAGCTTGCTGTATTTTAGCAAATGCTATCAGAGCAGCTAATGAAACAAGTCTATCCACGTTGACACCTTCCCGGTAAGCCTCCATTTCTTTCATTGCCATAAGATCTGGTATCCTTTCAATACCAAATGTTTTCTTAATAACAGTTCCGTCCTCCTCTGTTTCTTCATCTACTACTTCCTTCAACCATTCAATTAAATAATTCAGTAGATGATCTTTAAATATCCTGCCTGTATTTTTCCAACCATAATCAGAAAATACAGTTTTATTAGCTTGGAGCTCTTTTAAGAAAACCACCTGATTTTTAGGTACAAGGTACTTTTGCTTCTTCTGAGCTATCATGTATTGAATGAATAATGAAATGTTATTTTCCACCAAGGTCCATGCTTGATACCATTCAATAATCAATCTTAATTTTTCGTGAGTTTGTGTAAGATCATCAAATCTACCACACCAAGCTGCTACAATCTTATCACCCTCAATTATATTTTCAGTTTCTTCGTGCCTGACTTTTGTAACTTCTATGGATGTTTTGTAAACATAGATAGCACAAAGAGAATCTGAAGTAGTAGTTTTACCTTCGGAAACGGGGTCAATTGAAGCATAGTAAGTACCCCATTCTTGCTCAATATCAGGTCTTTCCCACACAACTAATGATCCTGATTTATCATCTAGCTTAGGATCTATTGGAAATGATGTTATTGGAGCTTTTACTGTTTTCTTAGCTTTGATTCCTTTATCAGTCTCGACAAGTTCTATGAGCTCAGCTGCATAATGTTTTTCTTCAATTCTCCTAATTTGAGCTTTTATCAAATGCTGAGGAAAAGGAGATTCTTCTCTGTAAGCAAATGCTTCAGCAATATTTCTAGGTCTTTGTGATATTCTAAGCTGGTATCTATCTGGCCGTAGTTTTTTCTTATACTCCGCATATTTAGCTTCTAAAGCTTTTAAAGCTTCTTCCGGTTGTGAATTACCATAACTATCAATATAAGGAGGCATCCCCCAATGCTCTGGTATAAACAAACCAGATTTACCTACAGTTCCTCTTTCATCTAATAAATTAGTTTCTACAGGATAGATTTCGTTTGCTTCAGGATTAAGAATCATATCTTTTAAAGGCTCGCAATCCTTTAATTCACCTACAGATCCTGCGGCTATAAACATCCCTGTAGATATTTCACCAGCTTCTAATGCAGATAACATAAATATGAAAGATTTATCCATGGTAGGTGCTACACCAGCTTCTTCATAAAAGAAGTATCTACAAGCACCACCGACACCTTTAGTAGCACTCTGTTCAAAAGATAAACCTATAACCCGACCTTTACCTCCTATATACCTTTCCCTACCTCCTTCAGTAACTTTAATCCGCTGTTGCCAATTTTTCACTTTGCTAGGCTCCATATGTCTATACCAGGCTGTTTCCGAATTCAAAAAATCCCGGTACTCTTCTAAAAAAGACCAAGAACCATCCATATCAATATGTCTACTCTCACTAGCTCCTATTTTTAGCGTAGGACCTTCTTCAAACCATAGTTCATTAATAATTTTGGCACAATGGTAATAAGAAGATGCTATCTGCCTCTTTTTGACAATAGCAGCATGCATTCCGTGTAATTCAGCCAAAAGCTCATATAAAGCCATATGATACTGAACGTCCCATACACTAGGAAATCTGGAAACTTTGGCAATTTTATCATAAATCTGTAGAAAATTGATCCACATGTAGTATTCTCTAGGTAAATACCATGTATTAGAATCTCCTATGAAAATTACTCCTTTTCTGCACTTTTCTTTCTCTTTATCCCAATACTTTATATAATCTTTGCTCCTGAATACAGCTGTGCAGTATGTACCTTCTTTATTAAATCTCTGAGCTTCTTGATTAAAAAGCAGAGCAGTATCATTAAAGTTATATTTACCGGGTTCTTTAAAAAGAGGTTTTAAAAAATCTATGAAAGCTTGTTTATCTTTAAATGTGGTATAAGACCAAGTATCAGTCTTTGCGGTATATGTTGGAATACCGTCAATCCAAGGTCTAAAAAGTAAACTTAACTGTTCCATCACATTTGATCATAACCCAAAGTCTTATTACCACGAACATGGGTTTCTTGTTCAGCTGCAAGATCGGCACTTACATCTTTAAAAGACTGACGTATACCTGCAAAATTCTTTGCTGCTTGAACCAAAGCAGAAATATTACCATCTCTACCGTGTTCAATTTTAGTATCTCCCATATAATCAGAAAGATTGTCAATCATTTTTTTCATACCTAAGTAAGCTCTTACTGTAGGTGTTTCATACAGGTTTTTGGCTTTTTCTAAAGCTGTTTGAACAAACTCACACTCAGTATCAAAGTTCATTTCAATTTCAGCTTCAACAATATCTTCTTTATCATCTTCCGGCACATTGAAGAAAGGATTTTCTTGACTGGGGCATGTCATATAAAAAACATAAGCTAAGATGTTTACATGAACTTCTGGTTCAGGATACTTCTCTAGAATATTCTTTAACCACTTAATAGTATGGCAATGCTCAGTAGGAATTACCTTATTATTGCTAATTTCAAACAGTCTAATCATTACAATTTTTTTGTTTTAAAAGTTCTGGATGATTCTTTATGTATTTTATCATGTTCCGGACCTCTTTTTTGAGATAAGGTAAATCGTATGGTATTACTTCTTTTACAATAGGATCTCCCGCAGGGTCATAAGCTGTTATAGGATATCCGAATTCATCATGGCCTTCAATTTCAAATTTAATATGATGAATTTGAAGCTTGCCAGGTTTTAAATGGTGATTATGCTTCTGCATAATATACATATAAGTACTTAACTGCAAAGCATAATGATTAAAATTACAATCATCTAAATGAGATAAGCAATACAACATCTTTTTTGTAACCCCTTCCCAATTTGTAAATCCTTTAAGTTTAATTTCTTTGTTAGTCTTATAATCATAGCAGTCTATAATATCTTGGATTACTTCTATACGATCCGCTTGACCGCATATTCCTGCAGACTTCAAATAAACCAAATGTTCTGGATATATACCGGGAGTTAGGTTTTGATCAGGAGACAGTTTGATACCATCTTGCTCAATAGGTTGTATAATTGGCAAGTCAATACCAGCTCTCTGTAATGTATTGCACATAATTAACTCTGCTTCTCGCTGATCGTGATACCAAGAGCCTAAGTTTACAGCTCTCTTGCTTTCATTGTCCCAAATTTCAATAATTTTTTCAGGAGTCAGCCCATACCACTTAGACTTACGTTTCTTAGAAACTTTAGTTGCAATTTCTATTTTTTTAAAAGGAGGTTTGAATAAACTTACAAAACTGGTTACACTAAGCCAGTCAATTTTATTCTCTCCTTGGCTTTCGTATTTGTGTGTCTCTGCTGTGAATTGAATTGACATCTGGATTGGTATTTGGTTCTTGATAATTGAGTTGGTCTTTGATTGCATCCTCTTCCTCCATAGAAAGAAGAGAATGCCACTTTGGGTTTTCTTCATTCCCGCAGGAAGAAGAAAGAGATCTGATTTTAAGTTTTAGGGAGCATCCGCATTTGGAGCAACAGGGTTGGGTTCCGGAAACTAGGCAGCTAGAACCTTCTAAATCAATGTCTGGGCAATTATTACAAATAGCCATCCTTTCTTTAGCGATTTCTTCTATTTGCTCACTTTTAAAAAGATTGTTCTTAAATCCTTCTAAAATTTGAGTCCTAGACTTCCAGATAGTTTTGAAATTTTTATAGTTCACCATTTTTCTTTCTGTAAAATTCAGCTCTTCGTTTAGCTTCCTTTTTTATTTGCATTTGCAAGCCTATTACTTTTTCAAGCTTGTGTTCTAAATCTTTACGAGTTCCCATCTTTTTAAAGGTGTCTTTACCAAGGGAATTCAAATGAGTTTGGTATTTAGCAATCAATTTAGGCAGTTCATTAGGTATTGCTTTAAAAGATCCTAAATTTCTAACTTGAATATTAGGATGCTTCATTTCTACCAAATCTCTTCTCAATTCTTGATAAAAGAATCCAATTACATCTTCAATTAAACCAACATCTTGACCTAATTGATCAGCTGTAGGTTGTATAAAATGCTTACTACTCTTTGGTAACATAAATGATTTTGTAATCTAAAATTATGTTACCTTCAGTTTGCACTTTTAACAAAGGGTTTAATTTAATCTTTTTTCTACTGCTTCCATTTTTTACTACTAAATTGGATTTTTCAGCTTTAGTAAGAAAATTTCTAACAGTCTGAGAAGTCTTAAATATACCTTCTTCTACAGCAGAATTACAAAAATCAGCTAGTTCGCACTCACCATAAACGCCCAATAAGGTAAGACAGTTTAGCTCTGAGTTGCTTGCTTGTACATCATTTATAAAACACTCTGTAACTAACTGATACTTAATAATTTCTTTTTGAGGCAGAACTACTTTCTTTTCAACTAAATTAGCTTTTGCCATAATTGTTGGTTTATAGGCTTAATAACATATCTATAAGCTCTTGTTGAGGAAAACAATCTGTTTTATCTGTTCTGGTATTAGTATGCGTCAAAAGACCTTTAATTTTACCATAATAAGCATCTTCCTTAAAGTCAAATGCTTTAACCCCTTCTTTTCTAATCCAGGTAGGTAAGCCTTCTCTAAGATCAATATTATCTCTGTTAGCAATAAACTCTAAAAGCTGTTGCAAGCTTTCTAACTGAGCATCGCTATATCTTTGCCATTCTAGATATCCTCTAAAGGCTTCATCTAAAACACAAATTTGCTCAAGTTTTGCTTGAGTGCCTACGTATGTCTTTCCGTTTTTTAAGTATCCAAAATTACACAACTCAATACCTACAGAGTGACTGTGCATAAATGATGATCCGTTATTACCTAGGTGATAGGCATAATAACCTTCAGGAAATGCTTGTACAATATCACCATCATAGGTAGCATCACCGGTATCAATCTTTTGACCTCCTATTACAAATTCAGTTGCAATACGTCCTCGAGTATCTCTACCCCAAGAATCAATAACCTTATAAGGATTGTTCCAACCAGCTGTATGGTGTAGGAAAATGTATTCTTTATTAGTAATAGTATCAACATATTCACCTTTAGGTAAATAATGAGGGTTAATTACTAACCCATCCCCTATATCAGCAGCTTGAGAGCTTAAATCAGTATCTAAAATACCCATGAGTTCCATAGTCTTAGGACCTAAGATCCCGTCAGCTACTAAACCATTATCTCTTTGATATCTGGTAACTAACTTTTCAGTTTCATTGCCATAAATACCATCAGGAACTGCATTTACAACTATTTGAGCTTGTTTAGTAGTCTCAGGTTGACTAGCACAATAATTCTTGATAATCATATTTAATCTGTTTTAAGGGGTCTTCTAGGCATAGGTTGTTCTGGAGTAGTATTAGCTCCTTGGTCAGAATTATTTTTTTGAAACAATTCTGCTTGCCTAGCAATCATTACATATCTCCGAGTCTTATGTTCTTCAATATCAGCTTGAAGTTTTTCATATTGCTCCTCAATTTCTAAATATTTGATTTCTCCTTTAAGATGTTCAACAGCTTCTTTACGAAGTTTAGCATATTCTTCAGGAGTTATTTGCTTTTCAGCAGTATCCATAACTGGCTCTTCCAGCGTTTGATTGGTTTTTTCAGACATGACTGACTATTTTAAATTAATTATAGAATCAAATATAATCAAAAATGTTTAAACATACTATGTTTTAAACAATAAGGCCGGTTAAGGAGTAAACCGGCCCTACATCTAACATGTCAGAAATTGCGAAGAAAAATTATGTTAGATTATAAATCTATGTCTCTGACAGTACTCTTATTAGTAAAAGTAACTCCAGTACTATTGTATGTAATGCTAGAAACTTCTATGTTGTGCTGGAAGAACCTGTAAACATTATGAATAGCTGTTGATTTATCTTGTCCAAATAAAGAACTGCTCCAAATAGACTCTATATAGATATCTTGTTCAAAAGCAGCATCATAAACAGCTCTTTGTGTATTATTAACATTTTGCCAAATAATGAACTCGTCATCTCCAATACCAGCTTGAATCAATGTTCCATCACTAGCTAACATACTGGTAACAGCTCCGTCATAACCTGCAGCTGTACCACTTAAGGGTTTTAAAGCATTATATGCTGCATCTAATTCAATAACACCATACTCGTCTGTAATCCCTAAAGAGGTAAAGGGTCCTAAACTATCAATAACACCTAAAGTTGCGCCTAAAGCATCTATTTTACTAACAGGAGTCAAGAGAGCTATTGGAGTTTCGGAAAAAGATCCGGGGACACCAGGAGCTGGACCAACACCATCAATGTTGAAATAAAATACACGCATTTGATTAAGCTGATCATATAAAGCGAACCAACGTCCAGTTAATTCAGAAACAATAACAGATCTGAAATCAATTTTAGTAAGTTCTTTTATACTAGTGGTAAGATCGCCTTCTCTTAAAGTACTAACTTTAACACCATTACCGGCAGAACCTTTTCTCTTATAAAGTCCCATCATAGCTAAAAACTGATCAGCATAAGCTCCTAAAGAATAATCTACCATAAAATAGGTAATAGGATCTATAATTTCATAAAACACATTTATAGCTTGATTAAAATCAACCCAAGCATTAGATGTGTTCATACTAATACCATCTAAATATCGCCTAAACGCTACTAAAGCAGTTGTTTCTGCAGCATCGACTCCAGCATCAGCTGCTGCAATCTTAATAACAGATCTAGCCACTTCCGGGCTAGTTTGGTAGTTTACACTATTAATTACAGAACCAACACCTGACGGTGCGCTAAAATCTGGCGGAGGCTCGATAGGCATTGAGCCAGATCCCCAATAAGTAAGCCTTGTGTAAATAAAATTTGCGGCAAGAGCTGATTCAAAAGGGTTTTGACTGGCGTTTAAATGCTGTATTATACTTCCAAAAGCATCCTTGTGAGGATTGGTTGCTAAAATTTCACTTACTGTAGCCATTTTCTATTTTTTTACTAAGAGTATCTATAAATAATATACCAAAATTTAATGACTATTCCAAAGCTATTTAATCAGCCGATAATAAGGCATCTTCAAAAGCTATGATGTCTTTGTGCTTAAATTGCCAAGGCATTTTGGAACACTCTACAACTTTTTCCCACTCAGCATCTTCTAGCTTTATTTCTCCATCTTCTTTAACACCTTCCAGTTTATCCTCAATCTTAATTCTTTTACGCATCTCATCAGTCTTCCAACCACCTTGAGGAGGGTTGTTAAGACATATTCCTATAAGATCTGTGTAAAGCATTGGAACCTGTTCACCAGATTCATTAGCTATTGCAATTTTGGTCTTTTTGTTAATTATTGTTTTCATGTTGGTTTACTTATTTTAATTATTGATTTTTACTGACAAGCATTTGCACCATCCCCTTAATCTCAGATGTATCAGTCTTGATTGCGGTTATTTGGTCATTTAAATTCTTTATTTCATTAGCATTATCCTTCTGGAACTCCTTTAGGTCTTCTTTTACTGTATCAACTCTTTTATTCATTAAATCAGTAAGATCTCTGACTTCTTCTTGGAATTGCTTTCTCATACCGGTTCTACTATGTTTAGCTGCTAGTTGTTCTTCTTTAGCTTGGGTTTGACAAGTATCAATGTGCTTATCAACTACTACCATTCTGTCTTTTAGTTTTTCTACAGAACCTTTTAAAGTAAACCAGCCAGCTAATGCACTAACTAATAGCGTAACTAAGTAAATAACATCCTTCATATTGAAATGGACATCATCCATTCCATTAACAACTTCTCCTGCCTGTAGTAAATCCATTTTATTCTAATTCTTCGGGTTCTGACCACTCCGCAGTAGCCATTAAATCTAAACAAGCCTCATATCCCAAAATAGATATAGGCACAATCGTTCCATCTGCAATAAAGGTAGGCTCAGTGTCCCACTTTAAAACAAACTTAGTTCCATCTATAGACCTTCTTACTGTATCAGCACTGTTCTCTCCAACCTGTGAGAAGTCAACTGAGTCAATGTCAG
>Ga0208794_1000411_pt1 | contig 29042 bp, 29 predicted proteins | sample 32_taG_FD_184106 | JGI IMG/M metagenome (GOLD analysis project Ga0208794, IMG submission 184106) | Marine viral communities from the Gulf of Mexico - 32_GoM_OMZ_CsCl metaG (SPAdes) (version 2) | ecosystem: Environmental > Aquatic > Marine > Oceanic | place: Atlantic Ocean: Gulf of Mexico... | reverse complement strand
GCTCCGGCCGCGCGGCGGCGGGGGCGGAGGGCTGCGCCGGGGCAGCGCTCGGCTGCGGTGCCGGGCTGGGCTGCGGGGCCACGCCGGTACGGTTCGACAGGCCGAGCCTGTGGACCTTGCCGATCACCGCGTTGCGCGTCACGCCGCCCAGTTCCTTGGCGATCTGGCTCGCCGACTGGCCCTCGTTCCACATCTTCTTGAGCGTTTCGACGCGCTCGTCGGTCCAGGACATGCAATGCCTCCGATCGGTTGGGCGGTGGCCCGCCGTTTCAGTTGCGACGTGCCGATTTACCCGGCTCTGCCGAGCAGTTCAACCCGCGCCGCGGGGTCTCCTACCTTGCCACCGCGCGCATGACGGCTACAACCCCGACCTCAGGAGGCGCGCAAATGAGCATCGACACGGACCAAGGCATCCGCCGCTTCGGGCGGTTCAACACATTGGGAACCGCGACGCTGGCCAGTCGCGAGATCCGTCGCTTTCTCAACGTCTGGGCGCAGACGGTGATGGCGCCGCTGATCAACGCGGCGCTGTTCCTGCTGATCTTCACCATAGCCATCGGCCCGCGCCGCGGCGAGGTCATGGGGGTCGAGTTCCTGCATTTCCTGGCGCCCGGCCTGCTGATGATGACGGTGATCCAGCAGGCATTCGCCAATACTTCCTCCTCGCTCGCCTCGGCCAAGGTGCAGGGCAACATCGTCGACACGCTGATGGCGCCGCTGTCCCCGGCGGAGGTACTGGCGGGCTATGTGGCGGGATCGGTGGCGCGCGGCCTGATCGTGGCAGTGGTGATCGCGATTGGCGTCTGGCTGTTCCTCGGCATCGGGCTGGCGCATCCGCTCTGGGCACTGGCCTTCTGGGTGCTGGGGTCGGTATTCATGGGGTCTCTGGGCCTGATCGCCGGGATCTACGCGCAGAAATTCGACCAGCTCGCCGCGATCACCAACTTCCTGGTGACGCCGCTGGCCTTTCTGTCCGGCACCTTCTACTCGATCGACGCGCTGCCGGACTTCATGCAGGCGCTGAGCCATCTCAACCCGTTCTTCTACCTGATCGACGGCGCCCGCTTCGGCATGATCGGGGTCTCCGACAGCCCGCCGCTGCTCGGCCTCGGCGTGGCGCTGCTGTCCTGCGTGGCGGTGCTGGGCTTCGCCTGGACCTGGCTCAGCAAGGGCTACAGGCTCAAGCCGTGAGCCCGCTGCGCGACGCGGTCCCGGCGGATTTCGAGCGTCTCGCGGTGGGGCTGCCGCCGCAGGGGCTGAAGCTGCCGGGGGCCGGGTTGGTCACGGTGCCCGAGGCGATGCTCATGGCCCGGCAATGCGAGCTGCTCCGCGCTAGTCAGGGCTGGGGCGCCTGCCTGGTGGTCGAGGACGACCTGATGGTGGGGTTCGTGGTGTCGGGGTTTCCCGACGCGCGGGGCCATGCCGGCTTCGGCTATGCGATCTCGCCGGCGCAGCGCGGCCGGGGGCTGGCCGGCGCCGCCGTCGCGGCCTTCGTCGAACGGGCGCGGGCCGAAGGGCTGGACGCCCTGCTGGCCGAGACCGATCCGGGCAATGCCGGCTCGATCCGGGTGCTGGAGCGCAATCTGTTCACGCCGGTCCCGGCGACCCGCCCGGACCGGCTGTGCTGGCGGCGCTACCTGCGGCGATAGAGCCAGAGCACCAGCGGCGCCAGAAGCGCGGTCAGGATCGCGGGCGCCAGCAGGGCGCGGCCGATCTCCCCCCAACCGGCGGTACCGGCCATCAAGGCGCGTAGCGCCGTGGTCATCAAAGACACCGGGTTCACCGCGACGAAGGCCTGCAACCAGCCCGGCATGGTGGCAGGGTCGACCATGATGTTCGAGGCGAAGGTGACCGGGAACAGCACCGCGAAGCCGAGCGTCATCACCGTCATCGGCGTGCGCACCACCAGCCCCAGCACGATGAAGATCCAGCCCCAGCCGAAACCGATCGCCAGCAGCAGCGCGAAGGAGGCGAGGATGCCGGGCAGCCCCGCCTCGGGGCGGTAGCCCAGCGCCAGCCCGATGCCGAGGATGATCGCCCCGGCGATGGTATGGCGCAGCATGTCGCCCACCATCAGCCCGGCAAAGGGGGCGAGCGACCAGATCGGCAGGGAGCGGAACCGGTCGAACAGTCCCTTGGACAGGTCGGTCGACAGCCCCATCCCGGAATAGACCGTGTTGAAGACCGTCGTCTGCACCAGAATGCCGGGGATGAACCATTGCAGATAGGCGGTGGACGAGCCCGCCAGCGCGCCGCCGAAGATGAAGGTGAAGAGCAGCGTGAACATGATCGGCGTCATCACCAGATCAAAGAGCTGCTCGGGCACATGCTTGAACTTGAGCACCGCGCGCCACGCGAAGGTCAGCGAGGTCGAGGCGGGCGAGGGCGGCGCGGGGCGCGGCCCCTGGGGCAGGGGGGCGCTCATGCCGCCTCCTTTCCGGTGAGGGCGAAGAACACCTCGTCGAGGCTCGGCGCGCCGAGCGAGAATTCCGCCAGCCGGATTCCTGCCTCGGCCAGCCGCGCCAGATGCGCCGCGGCCTCGGTATCGTCGGCCACCGGCACCGAAAGCCGCGCGCCCTCGGGGTCGGCCTGCGCGGTCTCGCCGAGAATGCCGAGCGCGATCGCGCGATTGCCCGGATCGAGCGGGGTGACGTGGAGAACGCCCGAGCCGGTCTGCGCCTTGAGCTCGCGGCTGGTTCCTTCGGCGATCTTGCGGCCGTGGTCGATCACCGCGATCCGGCTCGCCAGCTGGTCGGCCTCCTCGAGGTATTGCGTGGTGAGCAGGATCGTCACCCCCTCGGCGGCGAGCCCGCGGATCAGCCGCCAGACCCCGGCGCGGGCCGAGGGGTCGAGCCCAGTGGTCGGTTCGTCGAGAAACAGCACGCCCGGCGTCACGATCAGCGAGGCCGCGATGTCGAGCCTGCGCCGCATGCCGCCCGAGTAGTCCTTTACCTGCTTCCTGGCGGCGTCGGAGAGGTCGAAGGCGGCAAGGAGTTCGGCCGCGCGCTGCCGCGCCGCGCGCCAGCCGAAGCCCCACAGCCGGGCCAGCATGACGAGGTTCTCGCGACCCGTGAGATCCTCGTCGAGCGAAGCGAACTGGCCGGTCATGGCGATGGCGGCGCGGACCTTGTCCGGCTCGTGGGCGAGGTCATGGCCCATCACCCGCGCCTCGCCCGCATCGGCGCGGGTCAGCGTGGCGAGAATGCGCAGCAGCGTGGTCTTGCCCGCGCCATTGGGGCCGAGGATGGCGAAGATCGTGCCGCGCGGGACGTCGAGGTCGATGCCGTCCACCGCCCGCAGATCGCCGAATGCCCGTCGCAGCCCGCGCGCCCGGATCGCCGGTTCCATCTCCATGCCGTCCCTCCTGCCGTGTCGCCGCAGGCTAGCACGGGCCTCGGCGGAGGCGCGCGTTTTCCTCTTTTCGTTCCGCGCATCCTCGCCTAACGTCGCGCGCATGACGCAGTTTGCCGCCATTTCCGCGCCCCGACGCCGACGCTGAAGCGCTTTCGCTCCGCGGCCCGGCGCATTCGCGTCATTCCTCCATCCGCCGATTGACTCGCCCCTGCCGCTGCGGCACCAACGGGGCTTCCTGAAGGACCACAGCCATGATCCCCTCGATCCTGCCGACCTACAACCGCGCGCCGCTTGCCTTCGTGAAGGGTGACGGCGTCTGGCTGGAGACGGAGGACGGGCGGCGATATCTCGACTTGGGCGCGGGCATCGCGGTCAACGCGCTGGGCCACGCCAACCCGGCACTGGTCGATGCGCTGACGACGCAGGCGAACGCGTTGTGGCACGTCTCGAACCTCTACCAGATCCCGGCGCAGCAGCGGCTCGCCGACGCGCTGGTCGAGGCGACCTTCGCCGATACCTGCTTCTTCACCAACTCGGGCACCGAGGCGATGGAGCTGGCGGTGAAGATGGCGCGCAAGTACTGGCACGATAAGGGCGAGCCCGCGCGCACCCGCATCCTGACCTTCGAAGGCGCCTTCCATGGCCGCTCCTCGGCGGCGATCGCCGCCGTCGGCACGGAAAAGATGACCAAGGGCTTCGGTCCGCTGCTGCCGGGCTTCACCCAGCTGCCCTGGGGCGATCACGAGGCGCTTCGCGAGGCGGCGGCACAGGCCGATGTCGGTGCCATCCTGATCGAGCCGGTGCAGGGCGAGGGCGGCATCCGCCCGGTGCCCGATCACTGCCTGAAGGGCCTGCGCGAATTGTGCGACGATATCGGCGTGCTGCTGATCTTCGACGAGGTGCAGTGCGGCATGGGCCGGACCGGCAAGCTCTTCGCGCATGAATGGGCCGGCGTAACGCCGGACATCATGATGGTCGCCAAGGGCATCGGCGGTGGCTTCCCGCTGGGCGCGGTGCTGGCGACCGAGGCCGCGGCTGCCGGCATGGTGGCGGGCACCCATGGCTCGACCTATGGCGGCAACCCTCTGGCCTGCGCGGTGGGCGCCAAGGTGATGGAGATCGTGGCCGGCGACGGTTTCCTCGAGGGCGTGCGCGCCCGCGCCGGGCGGCTGCGCCAGAGGCTCGAGGCGCTGGTCGCCGCGCATCCGCAGCTCTTCGAAGGCGTGCGCGGCACCGGGCTGATGCTCGGGCTGAAATGCAAGGCCGCGCCGGGCGATCTGGTGCAGGCGGGCTATGCCGAGGACGTGCTGACCGTGCCTGCTGCCGACAACGTGGTGCGGCTGCTGCCGCCTCTGAACATTACCGATGCCGAGATCGACGAGGCGCTGTCCCGGCTTGACCGGGCGGCGGCGCGGGTCGGGTCCGATGCCGGGTGATTACCGCTTCAGGCCGCTGGTCGCCTCCGATCGGCGGCTGTTCGAGCGCTGGCTCGCCGAGCCGCATATCGCCGGCTGGTGGGGCGACGCCGACACCGAGTGGGCCGAGATCGAGCGCGACTGGGAAGAGGGCAACACCGGGACCGACATGCGCATCGTCGAGCATGCGGGCCACCCCTTCGCCTATGTGCAGGACTACGAGGTCCGTTTCTACGACATGCCGCATTACGCCCATCTGCCGAAGGGCGCGCGCGGCATGGATGCGTTTCTCGGCGATCCCGCCTATCTCGGGCGGGGACACGGTGCCGGGTTCCTGCGTGATCGAGCCCTGCAGCTGATCGCGCGGGGCGCGCCGCTGGTCGCGGTTGACCCGTCGCCGGACAACGAGCGCGCGATTGCCGCCTATTTGCGCGCGGGCTTCACCGGCGATGCGATCCTGCCCTGCGAGGACGGCACGCCGATCCGGCTGATGACGCTGGAGGCGGCATGAGCGCACCATTCCTTACATACCCCGGGGGGAGTCGCGTTAGCGACGGGGGGCATGCCTCCCCCTCCGCCATCCGACCCGAGAGAACGACATGACCCATTTCCTGGATATCCTGCCCACCCCCACCGACGATCTGCGCTCGATGATCGATCACGCCCGCGCCATGAAGGACGCGCGCGGCGACCGGCCCAAGGGCATGTGCGATGACGAGAAGCCCCTCGACGGCCGGATGGTGGCCCTGATCTTCGAAAAGCCGTCGACCCGGACCCGGGTGAGCTTCGATGTCGGCGCGCGCCAGATGGGGGCCCAGACCATGGTGCTGTCGGGCACCGACATGCAGCTCGGCCATGGCGAAACCATCGCCGACACGGCACGGGTGCTGTCGCGCTATGTCGACCTGATCATGATCCGCACCTTCGAGGAGCAGACCCTTCTGGAGATGGCGGAATACGCCAGCGTGCCGGTGATCAACGGTCTGACCAACCGCACCCATCCCTGCCAGATCATGGCAGACATCATGACCTATGAGGAGCATCGCGGCCCGATTGGGGGTCGCAAGGTGGTTTGGTCCGGCGACGGCAACAACGTCTTCGCCAGCTTCGCTCATGCGAGCGCGCGGTTCGGCTTCGATCTGGTCTTCACCGGCCCCAAGCCGCTCGACCCGGATCCGGAGATCCTCGAGGCGGCGCGTGCAGCCGGCGCGAATATCGAGATCAACCGCGACCCGATGGCAGCGGTCGAGGGCGCCGATCTGGTGGTCACCGACACTTGGGTGTCGATGCACGACCCGGCCTCGGCCCGCGAGCGGCGCCACAACCAGCTGCGCGGCTACCAGGTCAATGCTGAGCTGATGGGGCGCGCCAAGCCCGACGCGCTGTTCATGCACTGCCTGCCCGCGCATCGCGACGACGAGGTGACGAGCGAGGTGATGGACGGCCCGGCCTCGGTGATCTTCGACGAGGCCGAGAACCGGCTGCATGCCCAGAAGGCGGTGATGCGCTGGTGCCTGGGCGCGTGACGCCCGAATTCCGGCTCGCGCCGCTCAGGGTCGAGGATGCCGAGGCGCTCTCGGCCTTCGAAGCGGCGAGCCGGGACTGGTTCGAGCGACGGGTGCCGCCGCGTCCCGATGCCTATTTCGATCCCGCCACCCTTGCCGTGATCCTGCAGGGGTTGCTGGACGGGGCCGAGGCCGAACAGGCCCGCTTCTTCCTCGTCCGCGCGCCCAACGGCACGATCATGGGCCGCGTCAACCTGACCGGCATCACCGAGGGGCCCGGTGGCTGGCAGGCCGAGGTCGGCTACCGGATCGGGCCGGATCAGGCCGGGCGCGGTCTTGCCCGCGCGGCGCTGGGCGCGGCGCTCCACTTGGCGCGCGAGATCGGGATCGACCGGCTGGAGGCGCGGGTGGCGCGGCAGCACGCCGCCTCGATCCGGGTGCTGGAAGCCAACGGTTTCGTGCCGACCGGCCGGGCGCTGCAGGATGCGGAACTGCACGGCCAGCCCCTGCCGCTCCTGCATTACCAGCGCAACCTGTGAAGCCCCGCCGATAGGGGGCGTTGCGGCCGCTTGGCCCCTCCGCGTCAGGGTGCTCCGCAAACGACGATTTGAGAGGGGCGATGCAGATCCGGAAGGCCACGGCGGATGACGCCGCCGGCATGGGCGCGGTGCTTGCCGCGGTTCTCGCCGAATGGGGCAGCGACCGGCCCCGCGACGCGGCGCATGTGCAGGCGCATTACGTCGCGCATCCGGCCTCGGTTCTCTGTTCTGTAGTGGTGGATGAAGGCCGCGTCTGCGGCTTCCAGTCGCTCAAGCGCGCCTGGCCCGGCAACCCTTACGACGCGACGCCGGGATGGGGCATCATCGGCACCTACATGGCCCCCGCGGCGCAGGGGCGCGGTCTCGGGCGGTCGCTGTTTGCCGCGACCGAGACGGCAGCGCGACGGGCTGCCCGCCATCGACGCCACGATCGGCGCATCGAATGCCTCGGGGCTCGGCTATTACGAGAAGCTGGGGTTCGAGACCTATCGTGATTTCGAGGGCGCCATCTGCAAGAGATACGTCCTCGACCCGGTCACATCTCGCGCAGGATCTCGCGCAGACCATCCTCGGTAACGAGCCGCGCGGCGACCTTGGCCGGGACCCAGCGACGGTCGCGACGCTTCACCTCCGGGTAGTCGTCGAGCACCTTCTTGGCCTTCACCTCGAAGACGCGGGTCACGCAGATCTCCTCGTCGCCATGCTTGCTCAGCTTGACCGCGACGAAGGTGCCGATCGGCTTGCGCTTGACCTTGCCCTCGCGCACACCCGCTTCCTCCCAGGCCTCGACCAGCGCCGCGTCGCTGTCGCGCATGCCATCGATCGGCCAGCCCTTGGGCAGGATCCAGCGGCCCTCGGACGAGGTCACGAGCAGCACTTCGCGGCCCTTCTTGCCCTTGCGATGGCAAAGGGCAGCGAGCTGCCGGTGGATCGGGGTGGTGTAGCTGCCGGACATGTCGTCCGGGAGGTCCTTGGGGGTCATTTGCTGCCTCGGAAAAATCGTACCGTTCTTGTTCTTGTGGCCGGTAACATAACATCATGAACAGGTAATGCAATCTGACCCATCAACCGGGTCCGGCTTTGCGAAAAATGTGGCGCGATTGCCGCTAGGTCCCGCGCGGCTTGGCGCGCAGCGTCGGGGCCGCCTCGGTCGGATCCTCGGGCCAGGGGTGGCGCGGATAGCGGCCGCGCATGTCCTTGCGCACGTCCGAATAGGAACTGGTCCAGAAGCCGGGCAGGTCGTCGGTGACCTGAACCGGGCGGCCGGCGGGCGAAAGCAACGTCATCTTCAGTGGCGTGCCACCCACCGTCGGATGGCGCGTCACGCCGAACACCTCCTGCAGCCGGAGCGCCACCTCGGGCTGGGCACCGCCGTAATCGATCGGGACCTGACGGCCGAGAGGGGTGGTGAAGCCCGGCGGCGCCTCGCGGTCGAGGGTCTGGGTCTGGCCCCAGTCGAGCATCGCGCGCCAAGGTCCGAGCAGGTCGAAGCCCTTCCAGTCGCCGGCGCTGCGGACCCCGCCGAGATAGGGCAGCAGCCAATCCTCGAGACTGGCCAGCAGCGCCTCGTCCGACATGTCCGGCAGGTCGGCGCCGCCCGCGCGCACCAGCCGTACGCGGGCGCGAAAACGCTCGGCAGCGGGGGAGGGGCGCAGGCCCAGTTGACGCACCCCGTCGAGCATCGCGCGGGCGACCTCCTCTTCGGGCGCGTCGCGCCAGATCCGGTCGGTCAGGGCGATCGCGCCAAGCCGTTCCTGTTGCCGCGCGACGACGCGACCCTCGCGCCGGGACCATTCGCAGAAGGCGACCTCTTCGATCCGCTCAGCGAAATGGGCGCGCAGCTCGGATTCCTCGACCCGTGCCGCCAGCCGGATCCGCGCCTCGGGCACGTCGTCGGACAGGTCGGTGGCGACGATCAGCCGCGCGCCGGCCTGCGGGTCCTGCGGCTCCATCCGCGCACCGCGCCCGCCCGAGAGCAGCCAGCGCGGGTCGTCGCCGGGCCGCCTGAGCCCGATCCGGTCGGGATAGGCCAGCGCCGCCATCGCGCCGGGTGACAGATCGGGGCCGGGGGGACGCTGCCGCCCCAGCCGCTTTGCCTCCTCGCGAATGCGGGCCAGCGCGCCCATATCCGGCGCGGCCGGAAGGTCGCGTCGTCCCGCGATCGCCGCGAGGCGCAACGCGAGATCGCTGCCCGCGCCGCGCAGCGGGTCGCGCTCCCCCATCAGCGCGGCCAGCGGCGCGGCCTGCGCCCCGGCCACCTCGAGCATGTGGCCGAGCCTCGGATGCAGCGGCAGGGCCGCAAGGCGGCGGCCATGGGCGGTGATCGTGCCCATCCGGTCGAGCGCGCCGAGATCGCGCAGCAGCGCCCGCGCCTCGGCCAGGGCGGGGGCGGGGGGCGGCGTCAGGAAGGGCAGCTCGGCCGATCCCCACTGCGCCAGCTCCAGCGCCAGCGGCGCAAGATCCGCGCTGGCGATCTCGGGATCGGGAAAGGCGACGAGCGCGCCTTCCTCGCCCCGCGTCCAGAGCCGGTAGGCGATGCCGGGTGCCACCCGGCCCGCGCGGCCCGCCCGCTGCGCGGCCTCGGCCCGGGTGACCCGTTCGGTCACAAGCCGCGACATGCCCGATCCGGGGTCGAAACGCGCGCGCCGTGCCCGGCCGGCATCGACGACGATCCGGATGTCGGGAATGGTGAGCGAGGTTTCGGCGATCGCGGTGGCGAGCACGATGCGGCGGCCATCGCCCGGCTCCAGCGCCTCGGCCTGACGGGCGGGCGGGAGCGCGCCGTAGAGCGGCAGGACGGGGCAGTGCAGCCGCCCCTCCAGCATGGATTGTACGCGCCGGATCTCGCCCTCGCCGGGCAGGAAGACCAGGATCGAGCCCTCGGCCTCGGCCGCTGCGCGCTCGACCAGCGCCGCGGTCTCGGTTTCCAGCCGGGCCCGGGGGCCGAGCGGCCGGTCGAGCCAGCGCGTCTCGACCGGAAAGCTGCGGCCCTCCGAGATGACCACCGGTGCGCCCATCAGGTCCGCCACCGGCTGCGCGTCGAGCGTGGCCGACATCGCCACGAGCACGAGATCGTCGCGCAGCGCGCCGCGAATCTCGAGTGCCAGCGCCAGCCCGAGATCGGCGTTGAGCGAACGTTCGTGGAATTCGTCGAAGATCACCGCGCCCACGCCCGGCAATTCGGGGTCGGACTGGATCATCCGGGTCAGGATGCCCTCGGTGACGACCTCGATCCGGGTCGCCTTCGAAACCTTGGCCTCGCCGCGGATGCGAAAGCCGACCGTGTCGCCCGCCCGCTCGCCCAGCGTCGCGGCCATGCGGGTCGCGGCCGCGCGCGCGGCGAGGCGGCGCGGCTCCAGCATCACGATCCGTCCCGGCACACGGTCCAGCATCGCCAACGGCACCCGCGTCGTCTTGCCGGCGCCCGGCGGCGCCATCAGCACCGCCTGACCGTCGCGCTCCAGCGCCGCGAGCAACTCGGGCAGGGCATCGTCGATGGGAAGTCGGGTCATGTCGCGCCTCGGGCCGGCCGGACGATGGGGGCGCCGCCCGGCCAATTGATTGCGGTTTCTGTCGCCTGCCTGTCGAACCTGCGGGCAACGATCTGTCAATGAATAGGGCACAGGGTCGAGCCGGGGCAGGGGGCGTTGCCCTCGTTGCCCTCTGCATGTCTCGGGAATGGCACCTCAGAACGCGAAAAGGCCCGGCGCCTCGTGGGAGGGCCAGGCCTTGCGATTCGCGGTCCCGAAAGATCAGGCGTTGGCGGAAGCCGCCTTCGCGAGCTCTTTCTTGACCTTCAGCGCGGCGGCCGACAGATCCTCTTCCTTCGCCTTGGCGAGGAAGGCGTCGAGCCCGCCACGGTGGTCGACTGAGCGCAGCGCGTGCGACGAGACGCGGAACTTGAAGCCGCGGCCCAGCGTGTCGGACAGCAGCGTCACGTCCTGCAGGTTCGGCAGGAAGCGGCGGCGGGTCTTGTTGTTGGCGTGGCTGACATTGTTGCCAGTCATCGGGCCTTTTCCGGTCAGTTCGCAGCGGCGCGACATGGTCTCATCCTTCGTGTCTCGGGGCCTGGCAGAAATCCGAGCCCTAAGGCACGGATACGGCGTCGGCAACGGGGCCGGGCCATGAATTCGGTCAGGGGGCCTTACGGGGATTCCTCGGTGCCGTCAAGCATCCCGCAACGCGCGCGCGAGCGGTGCCAGCGCTGCCCGCGCCGCCGCCGCCGGTGCGGCATGCCCGGCCTCGACCTCGGCGCGCAGATCGGCCAGCCGCCTCTCGAGGCCCGGATCCGCAGACAGCAGGGCCATCAGCCCGGCACGCAACTCGTCCTCGAACCACTGGCCTGCCTGTGCTGCGCGCATCCGCGCCAGAACGCCGTTGTCACGTCGCCACTCTGCCAGCCGCTCCAGCGTCTCCCAGGCCTCGTCGAGCCCATCGCCGGTCAGCGCCGAAACGGTGCGCGCCGCCGGGATGCCCTCGGGGTCGGTGTCGCGCAGCCGCATCAGCCGCAACGCGCCGGCATAATCGGCGCAGGTTCTGCGCGCCTGCGCGACGAGATCGCCATCGGCCTTGTTGACCAGCACGAGGTCGGCGATCTCCATGATGCCGCGCTTCACGCCTTGCAGCTCGTCGCCGCCGGCGGGGGCGAGCAGCAAGGCGAAGACGTCGGTCATCCGCGACACCAGCGTCTCGGACTGGCCGACGCCCACCGTCTCCACGATCACCACGTCGAACCCGGCCGCCTCGCACAGCGCCATCGCCTCGCGGGTACGGCGCGCCACGCCGCCCAGTTGGTCGGCGGCGGGGGAGGGTCGGATGAAGGCGCGGGGATCGCGGCTCAGCCGTTCCATGCGGGTCTTGTCGCCGAGGATCGAGCCGCCTGAGCGGGCAGAGGAGGGGTCGACCGCCAGCACCGCGACGCGGTGGCCGCGCTCGACGAGCCGAAGCCCCAGCGCCTCGATGAAGCTCGACTTGCCGACGCCGGGTGTCCCCGACAGCCCCACGCGTAGCGCCGAGCGCGACGGATCGGCCAGCCGGTCGAGAAGCGTCTCGGCCGCCTCGCGGTGATCGGCGCGGGTGCTCTCGACCAGTGTGATCGCGCGAGCCAGCGCCCGCCTGTCGCCCGCCGCGACGCGCGCGGCCAGATCCTCGGTTCCGATGTTCATGCCCCCTTGTCGCGGGGCAGGGGCGGCCTGTCCAGATCCGGCCGCCCGCGCGACGTCAGCGGCAGACCGCCTCGGCCCGTTCGGCGAAGGCCTTGTAACGGCTCCAGAACGCGCCAGAGCCGTCCTGCTGCCGCGTGTCCTGCGCCTTTTGCGGGTCCTTGAAGAACTTGGCCGCGCGGCGCTGCTCGCTGCCCGACAGCGTCGCATCAGCCGCACCCTGCACGCAGGAGCACAGCGCCGCGTTGGCGCCGGGCCGGCCGCTCGCCTCGCAGGCGCGGCTGATCGCTCCCGATGGCCGACCGCCGCCGCAGGCGGCCAGAGTCAGAAGCGCAACAAGTCCAAGTTTCGCATACATGCCCGTATCCCCCGTAAGACCGGCCCGGGTTGTCCCGGATCGCGGTGCTGCTCTGCCGGGCGTCAAGATGCCGCAAGCCGCGGCCATGGGCAATCGGGGCGCGCATGCGCGGGCTTGCGCGTACCTCACGATGGCGTGAGCCGTGCCGCGCCGCAGCCACCCCGCGCCCCATTGACCGAAACCCCGAACCCCTTCATATGCGGGCCATGACCGAGCTTTCGCACATCCGCAACTTCTCCATCGTGGCCCATATCGACCACGGTAAATCGACGCTTGCCGACCGGCTGATCCAGTCGACCGGGACGGTGCAGGACCGCGAGATGAAGGCCCAGCTGCTCGACAGCATGGATATCGAGCGCGAGCGCGGCATCACCATCAAAGCGCAGACCGTCCGCATCGACTACAAGGCACTCAACGGCGAGACCTATGTTCTCAACCTGATCGACACGCCCGGTCACGTCGACTTCGCCTACGAGGTCTCCCGCTCGATGCGCGCGGTCGAGGGCTCGCTGCTGGTGGTCGATTCGACCCAAGGCGTCGAGGCGCAGACTCTGGCCAACGTCTATCACGCGCTCGACGCGGATCACGAGATCGTCCCGGTGCTCAACAAGATCGACCTGCCGGCCTCCGAGCCCGCCCGGGTCAAGGAGCAGATCGAGGACGTGATCGGCATCGACGCTTCCGAGGCGATGCTGGTCTCGGCCAAGACCGGCGAGGGCATTCGCGAGACGCTCGAGGCGATCGTCCACCGCCTGCCCGCGCCCAAGGGTGAGCGCGACGCGCCGCTTAAGGCGATGCTGGTCGATTCTTGGTACGACCTCTATCTCGGCGTGGTCGTGCTGGTGCGGATCATGGACGGCGTGCTGCGCAAGAACGACCGGATCAAGTTCATGCAGAACGGCACGATCCACCAGGTCGACCGGATCGGCGTGTTCAAGCCGGGCATGCTCCCCGTCGACGAGCTGGGGCCGGGCGAGATCGGCTTCCTCACCGCCTCGATCAAGCAGGTGCGCGACACCAAGGTCGGCGACACCATCACCCACGAGAAGAAGGGCGCGGACAAGCCGCTGCCGGGCTTCGCGCCTTCCGTGCCGGTGGTGTTCTGCGGCCTGTTCCCGGTCGACTCGGCCGAGTTCGAGGACCTGCGCAACGCGATCGAGAAGCTGGCGCTCAACGACGCGTCCTTCTCCTACGAGATGGAGACCTCGGCGGCGCTCGGCTTCGGCTTCCGCTGCGGCTTCCTCGGTCTGCTGCATCTCGAGGTGATCCGCGACCGGATCGACCGCGAATACGGTATCGACCTGATCACCACCGCGCCTTCGGTCGTCTATCACGTCCATATGCGCGACGGCACGATGATCGAGCTGCACAACCCGGCCGACATGCCCGACCTGACCCATGTCGACCATCTGGAGGAGCCGCGGATCAAGGCGACGATCATGGTCCCCGACGATTACCTCGGCGACGTGCTCAAGCTCTGCCAGGACCGGCGCGGCATCCAGGAGGAGCTGACCTATGCCGGCTCGCGACCGCTGGTGGTCTATGACCTGCCGCTCAACGAGGTGGTGTTCGACTTCTACGACCGGCTGAAATCGGTGACCAAGGGCTATGCCTCCTTCGACTACCAGATCACCGGCTATCGGCAGGACAACCTCGTCAAGATGCAGATCCTCGTCAACGACGAGCCGGTCGACGCGCTGTCGATCATGGTGCATCGCGACCGCGCCGAGGCGCGGGGCCGGGCGATGGTGGAAAAGCTCAAGGAGCTGATCCCGCGCCACATGTTCAAGATCCCGATCCAGGCCGCGATCGGCGGCAAGGTCATCGCGCGCGAGACGCTCTCGGCGATGCGCAAGGACGTGACCGCCAAGTGCTATGGCGGCGACGCCACCCGCAAGCGCAAGCTGCTGGACAAGCAGAAGGCCGGCAAGAAGAAGATGCGCCAGTTCGGCAAGGTGGACATCCCGCAGGAAGCGTTCATCTCTGCTTTGAAGATGGATAGCTAAACTTATAGTTGACCGTTGGCGGTCGCCTGAAGCAACCTCCGGCTGTATGGTCGGAGGTTTTCTTATGGCGAAGTTCGAAGTCGGAAGCTCTATCCTTGCTAGGATTCATAATGAAAGGAATTTGACGAAGGGCGAGTGCTACTTTGTGGGATTCCTTGAAGGGGTGCTGGCAAATAAGAGAATTGACAATACAGAAGTCGAGCCCCTGCTAGAAACCTGTCAGGCATTCTGCGAAAACTTTGATGACGACGATGCGCGCGAGGTCCTAATTGAAGCCGCGCAGGACTATGTAGATACTGTGTCGGAGTTATTGCAGCTCATAGACTGTATCGTCGAATGTCGCTTGCAGAAAATCGATGCTACCTGCCCGAAAAGCAGTGCGAATAGATTGTTAGGGTTTTGTGCCGGTGTGGCATGTGATGGTGTTATCACTGTTAATGAAGTCCGTTCTCTACTGAAGCGACTGAGTGCTCCCTCTGATTTGCAAGAAGACCTGCGCGTTGCCGCTTTAAAGCGAGTATGCTTGGAAGCGCTTGAAGATGGCCTAATTGACGACGACGAGGAGCGGGAGATTGCCGATTGGATCGCGCGCCTCGTAGGGGATAGTTACAGCGACACTGGCCTTACTACCTTTGGCTCATCTCCGGTTCTGGATGACAGCGCGGAGTTCAAGTTGTCTGAAATGCGTAGGGGCGAGATATTTGTCCTAACCGGCAATTTCGAGATTTGCTCAAGGGCAGATTTTGCCGAGACATTGACGGCGATGGGCCTAAATCAGGCTAGAAGTGTCAGCAAAAAAGTTTCCTATGTCGTGGTGGGAAGTGAAGCTGCCCGCGATTGGCGTCTAGCGTCAATGGGGACGAAGATGCAGAGAGCATTTCAACTGAAAGGTCAGGGGCACCCGATTAAGATTGTCAGCGAATCTAGCTTCCGAAGGCTATTCGAAGGGGTGGGGGCCTGAGATCAGGTCGAATTGCCGGCCTTGATCTTCGCCATTTTTCTGTAATGCATCGAGCCGCTCGTTTGCCTCGGCTTCTAGCAGCCCGTCCTCAAGCACTTCCCTAGTCCGCTTGAGATGGCTCGCCCGCGCGCCGGTCATTGAGTACTTACGTTCCCTTAGTATTGCCCTGCCGCTGGCTTCTAGGGTGGGCGTTCACGTCATGGCCTCCGGCTCCGGAGGGCGCATGACAGTCCCGATAGCCTTCAGTTCCCCGCGCCGATGATCTCACCGGCGCGAGGCGCGTCTCACCCCTCCAGAAAACCCCGCACCGCCGCCTCGACCTCGCGCGGCTTTTCCGCGTGCAGCCAGTGCCCGGCGCCCTCGATCACCTCGAAGGACGGGTCGGCGAACAGCGCGTTGATCGCGTCATGGCGCGCGTCGCCGACGTAGTTCGAGTTCGCCCCCGACAGGAACAGCGCCGGGCCGTCGAAGCGGCCTTCGACCTCCGGAAAGCCGAGGATCGTTTCCATGTCGCGCTCCAGCACGTCGAGATTCAGCTTCCAGCGCTTTTCCTTGAGGTCGAGCGATTGCAGGAAGAACGCCGCCGTCGCGGCCTCCAGATCGTCGCCCAGCATCTCGGTCGCCTCGGACCGGCTGCTGATCCGCTCCAGGTCGACCTGCTTCATGCGGCGGATATTGTCGATCTGGTCATGGCCGTAGGACACCGGCGCGATGTCGGCCACGATCAGGCGACGCACGAGGTCGGGGCGGGTGAGCGCGAGCACCATCGACGCCTTGCCGCCCATTGAGTGGCCGAGCACGTCGGCCCGGCCATGGCTCTCCAGCACCTCGGCCAGATCCTCGGCCATGCCGAAATAGTCGTGGCTCTCGGTCCAGTGGCTGTCGCCGTGGTTGCGCATGTCGACCGAGATGACCTGCCGGTCCTCGCCCAACCTGCGCGCGATGACGCCCCAGTTGCGGGCCGAGCCGAACAGGCCATGGACGATCAGGAGGGGCGGGCGGTCGGAGGGCTCTCCGGTGAGGATGGTATTGAGCATGGGGGATGTTGTAGCGCCTGCATCCGCGCGCGCCAGCCCCGTCATCTGCCATTGAGTGCCGCCGCCCGGGGCGCTAACAAAGTCGCATGGACCGCACCACGATAACCGGCTGGACGCGCGAGATTTCCCGGCTGCTCACCGACCGCGCCGGGGTCGACGGACGCACGTTGGGCGACCGTCTCGACCGCGCCGCACCGGTGCTGCCGCCCGAGATCCTGTCGCGTGCCCGTTTCCTCGCCGCCGCCGAAGCGGTGGCCCGGATGCCCGGACGCGCCGAGGCGATCGACATGGAGCGGGTGGAGGCGGCCTATGTCACCGTGCAGAGCTGGCTGATGGCCGAGGAGCCCGACGAGCTGCGCCACGCACTGCACCGGGCGATCTGGCGGCGCAGGATGCGCCATGCGATCACCATCCTCGTCGCGGCGGTGATCGCCTGGGTGTTGTGGCGCGAGGTCCTCTGACCCCGCGCCGACCTTCTCAGAGGTTGGGGTAGAGCGGGAAGCGCTTGCAGAGTTCCTCGACCTCGCCGCGCACCTTCTCCTCGACTTCCGCGTTGCCCTCGGCGCCGTTCGCCGCCAGCCCGTCGACCACCTCGACGATCCAGTCGGCGATCTGCCGGAACTCGGCCTCGCCGAAGCCGCGCGTGGTGCCCGCGGGCGAGCCGAGGCGGATGCCGGAGGTCACGGCCGGCTTCTCCGGGTCGAAGGGGATGCCGTTCTTGTTGCAGGTGATGTTGGCGCGGCCCAGCGCGTCCTCGGTCGTGTTGCCCTTCACGCCCTTGGGGCGCAGGTCGACGAGCATCAGGTGGCTGTCGGTGCCGCCGGTGACGATGTCGAGCCCGCCCTTCATCAGCTGGTCGGCGAGCGCCTGGGCGTTCTTCACGACCTGCTGCTGGTAGGTCTTGAACTCGGGGCGCAGCGCCTCGCCGAAGGCCACGGCCTTGCCGGCGATGACATGCATCAGCGGACCGCCCTGGATGCCCGGGAAGATCGCCGAGTTGACCTTTTTGGCGATCGCCTCGTCATTGGTGAGGATCATGCCACCGCGCGGACCGCGCAGCGTCTTGTGCGTGGTGGTGGTGGCGACATGCGCATGCGGGAAGGGGGAGGGGTAGAGACCCGCCGCCACGAGGCCCGCGAAATGCGCCATGTCGACGAGCAGATACGCACCGACGCTGTCGGCGATCTCGCGCATGCGCGGGAAGTCGATGATCCGCGGAATGGCCGAGCCGCCGGCGATGATCATCTTGGGCTGGTGCTCGGTCGCGAGCTCCTGGATCCGGTCGTAGTCGATCTGCTGGTCCTGCTGGCGCACGCCGTACTGGACCGCGTTGAACCACTTGCCCGACTGGTTCGGCTTGGCGCCGTGGGTCAGGTGGCCGCCCGCGTCGAGGCTCATCCCGAGGATGGTGTCGCCCGGCTGCAGCAGCGCCTGGAACACGCCCTGGTTCGCCTGCGAGCCGGAGTTCGGCTGCACGTTGGCGAATTCGCAGGAGAACAGCTGCTTGGCGCGGTCGATGGCGAGGTTCTCGGCCACGTCGGCGAATTCGCAGCCGCCGTAGTAGCGCCGCCCCGGATAGCCCTCGGCATACTTGTTGGTGAGCACCGAGCCCTGGGCCTCGAGCACGGCGGCCGAGACGATGTTCTCGCTGGCGATCAGCTCGATCTCGTGGCGCTGGCGGCCGAGTTCGTCGGTGATCGCCTTGGCGATCTCGGGGTCGCGGCTGGCGAGCGTTTCGGTGAAGAAGCCGTCGTCGCGGGTGGATGCGTTCATCTCGGACACCTCGTGCGGGGTTGCGTCGCGGCACTCTTAGCGCAGGGGAAGGGGGGTCAAAAGCCCCGAAACCGTCGCGGCTTGCCTTTCGGTCATGGCTGGCCGACAACCTATCGGCAGCATCCGGGAGGACAGGGATTTGGGGACCCACCGCATCGCCTTTCTGGCCAGCGAGACCGGCGTGGCGCAGGAGACGCGCGAACGGCTCGCGCTGCGCTACGGCGACCACCCTCTCGAGGATGCCGACGTCGTGGTGGCATTGGGCGGCGACGGCTTCATGCTGCAGACGCTGCACGCGACCGAGGGGCTGGACCTGCCGGTTTATGGCATGAACCGCGGCACCGTGGGCTTCCTGATGAACGCCTTTTCCGAGGATGACCTGCCCGAGCGGGTCGCCGCCGCCGAGGAGGCGATCATCAACCCGCTCGCCATGCTGGCCGAGACCGCCTCAGGCGAGGTGCAGCGCGGTCTGGGCATCAACGAGGTCAGCCTGCTGCGCGCCGGGCCTCAGGCGGCCAAGCTGCGGGTTATCGTCGACGGGCGGGTACGCCTCGAGGAGCTGGTCTGCGACGGGGCGCTGGTGGCGACGCCGGCGGGGTCGACCGCCTACAATTATTCCGCCTATGGGCCGATCCTGCCGATCGGGGCCGACGTGCTGGCGCTCACCGCGATCGCGCCGTTCCGGCCCCGGCGCTGGCGCGGCGCGCTGCTGCCCACCGGCGCCACGGTGCGCTTCGAAGTGCTCGAACCCGAGAAGCGGCCGGTGATGGCCGATGCCGACAGTCGGCTGGTGCGCGACGTGGTCGCGGTCGAGATCCGCTCCGAGCCGCGGGTGCGCCACCGCATCCTCTTCGATCCCGGTCACGGACTCGAGGAGCGGCTGATCCGCGAGCAGTTCGCCTAGTTGAAGCTGATCACGGCGAGGATCACCGCGAGGATTGAGAACAGGCCGGCCCCGGCGCCCAGCCCGGCCATGCGCGCCGCATCCGGGGCGCGGGCCGCGCGGGCGGCGCGGCGCGCTTCGACCTGCATCAGCACCGTCATCGCGGTCAGCCCCAGCACCGCCAGCATCTTGAGCCAGAAGGACAGCGGCAGCGCGGCGCCATAGATCAGGCCGGCCATCCAGGGACCGGTGATCCAGAGCACCACCAGCGCGCCGACCGAAACCATGCCGATCCGCTTCTGCAGCGCACCGAAGGCGGGCGCCGCCTCGGGGCGCGACCGCGCCAGACGCGCCGCGATGGCGTTGGCCACGCCACCGCCCAAGCCCAGCGCCAGCGCGAGGATGTGCAGGCTCTTGAGCAGCCAGAAGGTGGCCGTCACGCCGTCTTCTCCGTCTTGGTCATGCCGTAGCCCAAGGGCGCGATCGCGGCCCGCAGCTCGTCGAGGATGGTGGGGTCGTCGATCGTCGCGGGCATCGCGAAATCCTCGCCATCGGCGATCTTGGCCATGGTCGCGCGCAGGATCTTGCCCGAACGGGTCTTGGGCAGCCGTTCGACCACCACCGCCAGCTTGAAGGCGGCCACCGGCCCGACGCGTTCCCGCACCAGATCGACCGCTTCGCCGACGATATCCTCAGGCGGGCGTCCGCAATTGCGGTTGAGACAGAGAAAGCCCATCGGCAGCTGCCCCTTGAGCGGGTCAGACACGCCGATCACCGCGCATTCGGCCACGTCGGGGTGATCGGCCAGCACCTCCTCCATCCCGCCGGTCGAGAGACGGTGCCCGGCCACGTTGATCACGTCGTCGGTCCGCGCGAGGATCGAGACATAGCCGTCCTCGTCGATCATCCCGGCATCCCCGGTGGTGTAGTAGCCGGGATGGGTCGAGAGATAGCTGCGGCGGAACCGTGCCTCGTCGCCCCAGATCCCGGTGAGCGTGCCCGGCGGCAGCGGCAGGCGGATCGCCACCGCGCCCAGCTCGCCGCGCGGCCGGTCGTGGCCCGCCTCGTCGAGGATATGCACATCGTAGCCCGGCATCGGCACCGTCGAAGAGCCGTCCTTCACCGGCAGCGGTTCGATCCCGACCGGGTTTCCGGTGATCGTGTAGCCGGTCTCGGTCTGCCACCAGTGATCGTAGACCGGCACCTGCGCCACGTCGCGCGCCCAGGCCACCGTGTCGGGATCAGCCCGCTCCCCGGCAAGATAGATCGCGCGCAGCGCGGAGAGGTCGTGGTCGCGCGCCATCCGCCCCTCCGGATCCTCGCGCTTGATCGCGCGCAGCGCGGTAGGCGCTGTGAAGAAGGTCCGCACCTTGTTCTGGGCGATCACCCGCCAGAAGGCGCCGGCATCGGGCGTGCCGACGGGCTTGCCCTCATAGACCACCGTCGTGTTGCCGTGGATCAGCGGCGCGTAGCAGATATAGCTGTGGCCCACGACCCAGCCGACATCGGATGCGGCCCAGAACACCTCGCCCGGCTCGGTGGCGTAGATGTTCTTCATGGTCCAGTGCAGCGCCACGAGATGGCCGCCGGTGGGGCGGACCACGCCCTTGGGCCTGCCGGTCGTGCCGGAGGTGTAGAGGATATAGGCCGGGTGGTTCGCCTCCACCGGCACGCAATCGGCCGGTTCGGCCTCCTCCTGAAAATCGTGCCATTCGATGTCGCGGCCATGCTCGATCGCGGCCATCGCCTGCGGGCGCTGCAGGATCACGCAGAATTCCGGCTTGTGGTCGGCCTCGCGCAGCGCCTGATCCAGCAGCGGCTTGTAGGCGACCACGCGGTTCGGCTCGATGCCGCAGGACCCGGCGAGGATCGCCTTGGGCTTGCAGTCGTCAATCCGCACCGCGAGTTCGCGCGCCGCGAAGCCGCCGAAGACCACGCAATGGATCGCGCCGATCCGGGCGCAGGCCAGCATCGCCTCGATCGCCTCGGGCACCATCGGCATGTAGATCACGACGCGGTCGCCCTTGGTCACCCCGCGTGCCTTGAGCGCCCCTGCCAACCGCGCGACCCGGCCCAGAAGCTCCCCATAGGTGATCTCGGTCCGGCTCTCGGTGACGGGGCTGTCATGGATGATCGCGATGTCATGGGTGCGGCCTTCGGCCACGTGCCGGTCGAGCGCGTTGTGACAGCCATTGACCATGCCGTCGGGAAACCACAGCGGCACCGGGTCGGCCTCTTCCGAGAGCGCCTGGCTCGGGAAGCGGTGCCAATCGATGGCGCGCGCGGCCTGCAACCAGAAGCCCTCGGGATCCGAGCGCCAGCTTTCATAGACTTCCGCATAGGTCATGGCCGTCCTCCCTCGGGACGGAATCCTACGCCTGCCCAAGGGTTTCGGGCAAGTGTCACGCACCGTAGTCCGGCGCGATCAGGGGCAAACGGTGCGGATTGCCCGAATAGGCGGAGCGGAAAGTGGGGGAGGCGTGTGCCTCCCCGCAGGATCTCAGCCGTAATGTGCGACCGGCGTACCGGCGATGGCCGACATGTTGAGAAGGCCGCGCGCGGTGATCGAGGGGGTCACGATATGGGCGCGGTTGCCCATCCCCATCAGGATCGGCCCGACCTCGAGCCCGGCGCCCTTCATCTTGAGGATGTTGCGCACGCCCGACGCCGCGTCGGTATTGGCGAAGACCAGACAGTTGGCCGCGCCGTTGAGCCGCGCGCCGGGGAAGATCCGCTCCCGCAGCACCGGGTCGAGCGCGGCATCGACATGCATCTCGCCCTCATAGGCGAAATCGCGCGGGCTCGCGTCGAGGACCTCCAGCGCAGCGCGCATCCGGCGCCCGGTGCCGATGTCGAGATTGCCGAACTGCGAGTGCGAGCACAGCGCGATCTGCGGCGCGAGGCCGAAGCGGCGGATGTGCCGGGCGCAGCCCTCGACCGTCTCGGCGATCTGTTCGGGCGTCGGCTCGGCATGGACCTGCGTGTCGGCGATGAACAGCGGCCCGTCCTCGAGGATCATCAGCGACAGCGCCCCGACCGGGCGCAGATCGGCGGTGCCGAGCACCTGCTCGATATAGTTGAGGTGCCACAGATACTGGCCGAAGGTGCCGCAGATCAGGCTGTCGGCCTCGCCGCGATGCACCATCACCGCGCCGATCGCGGTGGTGTTGGTGCGCATGATCGCCTTGGCCAGATCGGGGGTCACGCCCTTGCGGGCCATGATCTCGTGATAGGTGCCCCAGTAGTCGCGGTAGCGGGGGTCGTTCTCGGGATTGACGATCTCGAAGTCCATGCCGGGCCGGATGGTCAGGCCCGCGCGCTCGCAGCGGGTCTCGATCACCTCGGGGCGTCCGATCAGGATCGGCGTGTCGGTGGTCTCCTCGATGATCGCCTGCGCGGCGCGCAGCACGCGCTCGTCCTCGCCCTCGGCGAAGACGATCTTGCGCGCCGCCTCGCGGGCCGCGTCAAAGACCGGGCGCATCAGCAGCGCCGATTTGAACACCGAACTGTCGAGCCGTTCCTTGTAGCCCTTCATGTCGGCGATCGGGCGCGCCGCGACGCCGGTCTCCATCGCGGCCTTGGCCACGGCCGAGGCCACGACGCCCATCAGCCGGGGATCGAAGGGCTTGGGGATCAGGTAATCGGCGCCGAAGGTGAGCTGTTCGCCACTGTAGGCAGCCGCCGCCTCGGCCGAGGTGGTGGCGCGCGCCAGCGCCGCGATGCCCTCGACGCAGGCGATCTTCATCTCGTCGTTGATCGTCGTCGCACCGACGTCGAGCGCACCCCGGAAGATGAAGGGGAAGCACAGCACGTTGTTGACCTGGTTCGGGAAGTCCGACCGGCCGGTGGCGATGATCGCGCCCGGTTTCACCTCGCGGGCGAGGTCGGGCATGATCTCGGGCGTCGGGTTGGCGAGCGCGAAGATGATCGGCCGCTCGGCCATCTTCTCCACCATCTCGGGCTTGAGCACACCGGGGCCCGACAGGCCGAGGAACAGGTCGGCGCCGTCGATCACGTCGCCGAGGCCGCGCGGCCCGCCCGGCTGGGCATAGGCGGCCTTCTGGGGGGTCATGTCCTCTTCGCGGCCCTCATGGACGAGACCGGCGAGGTCGCACAGGAACACGTTCTCGCGCTTCACGCCGAGCTTGATCAGCATGTCGAGGCAGGCGATGCCCGCGGCGCCCCCGCCGGTCGAGACGACCTTGATCTCCTCGAACGACTTTCCGGCCACCCGCAGCGCGTTGGTGGCGGCGGCGCCGACGACGATCGCGGTGCCGTGCTGATCATCGTGGAAGACGGGGATGTTCATCCGCTCGCGGCAGATCTTCTCGACGACGAAGCAGTCGGGGGCCTTGATGTCCTCGAGATTGATCGCCCCGAAGGTCGGCTCGAGGGCGCAGACGATGTCGGCGAGCTTCTCGGGATCGCTTTCGTCGAGCTCGATGTCGAAGCAGTCGATATTGGCGAACTTCTTGAACAGGACCGCCTTGCCTTCCATCACCGGCTTGGAGGCCAGCGCGCCGATATTGCCCAGACCCAGAACGGCGGTGCCGTTGGTGACCACGGCGACCAGATTGCCGCGCGAGGTGTAGTCGCGCGCCGTGTCCGGCTCGGCCTTGATCTCGAGGCAGGCCTCGGCGACGCCGGGGGAGTAGGCGCGGCTCAGGTCGCGGCCATTGGCCAGCGGCTTGGTGGCGCGGATCTCCAGCTTTCCGGGCTTGGGCAGCCGGTGATAGTCGAGCGCGGCCTGCCGCAGCCCGTCGGAGCCCCCGCGGGCGGTGTCGTCACTGCTTTCGGCCATCGCGTCGTCTCTCCCCCAAAACGGAATGGTTCAGCATTAAACCTTTTCTCCGGGGGCGCGAAAGCCCTATCGCTCGTCGCGCCTCTCGCGCAGCGCGGCGATCCGCTCGTCGGCCTGCGCCTCGGTGAGCGCGGTGTCGAACTCCTCGCCGGTCTTCTCGCACAGGTCGCGCAGGATCGTCGCCTGCTGCGGGTTCATCGGTGCGTCGGGATCGTCGGGGGTGCGCGCCTCGGTTTCGGGCAACACGGATTTGGTCGGTTCGATCATGTCGGGACCTCCTGTGATTGCGAAACCGGGCAGCGGGGCAGGGGTTCCGCGAGGGCGGACTTGCATGAAGCCGGGGCGCGGGACACAGTTTCCGGCAAACCCCCGATGGAGGCCCCTTATGTCGCTGGTCGATGACGCGCGTGCGGTGCGCGAGAACGCCTATGCCCCCTATTCCAACTTCAAGGTCGGCGCGGCGATCCGCGCGACCTCCGGCAGCGTGCATCTCGGCGTCAACGTCGAGAACGTCGCCTACCCGGAGGGCACCTGCGCCGAGGCCGGCGCCATCGCCGCGATGATCGCCGCCGGCGATGCCGAGATCGCGGAGGTGGCGGTGATCGCCGACAGCCCGGTGCCGGTCTCGCCCTGCGGCGGCTGCCGCCAGAAGCTGGCCGAGTTCGGCAAGGGCGACGTACGGGTCACGCTGGCCACCACCGACGGCGAAACCCGGCAGACCACGCTGGCCGAGCTTCTGCCCGGCGCCTTCGATCGCCATCAGATGGACCGGGCCTGATGCAGGCGGCGCGTCTCATCGCCGCCCTGCGGCGCGGCGAGACACCCCCGGCGGAGGCGGTGCGCGGGTTTGCGCGCGGCCTCGCCGACGGCTCCGTGTCCGACGCGCAGGCCGGGGCCTTCGCCATGGCGGTCTGCTGCCGGGGTCTCGGCGAGGCGGGGCGCGTGGCCCTGACCGAAGGGATGCGCGACAGCGGCGACCGGCTGTCTTGGGACCTGCCGGGGCCGGTGCTCGACAAGCATTCGACCGGCGGCGTGGGTGACCCGGTGTCGCTGCTGCTCGCACCGGCACTGGCGGCCTGTGGCGTCTTCGTCCCGATGATCTCCGGCCGGGGCCTTGGTCATACCGGCGGCACGCTCGACAAGCTCGAAGCGGTGCCGGGTCTTTCGACGCAGGTCGACGAGGACCGGCTGCGCGCGATCACCCGCGAGGTGGGCTGCGCCATCGTCGGCGCGACCGGGCGCATCGCCCCGGCCGACAAGCGGCTCTACGCCATCCGCGACGTCACCGGCACGGTCGACAGCGTCGACCTGATCACCGCCTCGATCCTGTCCAAGAAGCTCGCCGCCGGGCTGGAGGGGCTGGTGCTCGACGTGAAGCTCGGCTCGGGTGCCTTCATGAAGTCGCGCGAAGAGGCGCTTGCGCTGGGCGGCGCGCTGGTGGCGACCGCCAATGGCGCGGGCTGCCCGACCGCGGCCTTCATCACCGACATGGACGAGCCGCTCGCCCCGGCGCTGGGCAACGCCACCGAGATGGCCGTGGTGATGCGCGTGCTCGAAGGCAACCGTCTCGCTGCGCCGCGGCTGCACGACCTGACCGTGGCACTGGGCGGGCGGCTGATGGCGCTGGCCGGGGGCGCCGAGGGCGAGGGCGAGGAAATGATCGCCCATGCCATTGCGAGCGGCCGCGCGATGGAGCGCTTCGCCGCGATGCTGCACGGCCTCGGCGGCCCTGCCGACATGGCCGAGAACTGGCGCGCGCATCTGCCGTCGGCGCCCGTGGTGCGCGATGTCGCCGCGCGCGAGGCCGGGCATCTCGCCGCGATCGACGGCGAGGCGCTGGGCCACGCCGTGGTGGGCCTCGGTGGCGGCCGCCGGGTCGAGAGCGACCGGATCGACCCGGCCGTGGGCCTGACCGACGTGACCCGGCTCGGCACCCGGATCGCCCCCGGTGACCTGCTGGCGCGCATCCACGCGGCGAACGAGGAGGCCGCCGATGCCGCCGAGGCGGCACTGCGCGACGCCATGCGCATCGGCTCGGTGCCGCAACTCAACGACCTGGTGATCGAAAGGATCGACCCATGAGCCGTGTCTTCCTGCTGGTGATGGACAGCGCGGGGATCGGCGGCGCGCCCGATGCTCACGCCTTCTTCAATGGCGACACTCCCGATACCGGCTCCAACACGATCGGTCATATCGCCGAAGCCTGCGCCGCGGGGCGCGCCGAGGAGGGCCGCTCCGGTCCGCTGCGCCTGCCGACGCTCGACTCCCTGGGGCTCGGGCGGGCCATCGCGCTGGCCTCGGGCCTCGACGCGCCCGGTCTCGGGGCCGAGCCCGTGGGCCCCTGGGGCGCCGCGACCGAGGTGTCGAACGGCAAGGACACGCCCTCGGGCCACTGGGAGCTTGCCGGCGTACCGGTGCCGTGGGACTGGCACTATTTCCCAAAGGAGATCCCGGCCTTTCCGACCGAGGTAACCCGGGCGCTGATGCAGGCGGCGGGTACCGACGGCATCCTCGGCAACCGCCATGCCTCGGGCACCGCCGTCATCGACGAGGAGGGCCCCGAGCACATGCGCACAGGCTGGCCGATCTGCTACACGTCGGTCGACAGCGTGCTGCAGATTGCCGCCCATGAGGAGCGCTTCGGCCTCGATCGGCTGCTGGAGATGTGCCGGGAGGTCGCGCCGCTGCTGCACGACATGAAGGTCGGCCGCGTCATCGCCCGGCCCTTCGTCGGCGACGAGACGACCGGCTTCACCCGCACCGCCAACCGCCGCGATTTCGCCATCGCGGCGCCGGGCCGCACGCTGCTCGACAGCGCGAAGCGGGCGGGGCGGGACGTGCACGCGGTCGGCAAGATCGGCGACATCTTCTCGATGCGCGGCGTCACCGACCTGCGCAAGGGACCGGATGCGAAGCTGATGGCGCACCTGTCGGACCTCGTGGACGAGGCCCGGGACGGCGCCCTGGTCTTCGCCAATTTCGTCGAGTTCGACACCAATTACGGCCATCGCCGCGACGTGTCGGGCTATGCGCGTCACCTCGAATGGTTCGACGCCGAGTTGGGCCGCATCCTGCCGCGGATGCGTGCGGACGATCTCGTCATCGTCACCGCCGATCACGGCAACGACCCGACCTTCGTCGGCACCGACCATACCCGCGAACGGGTCCCGGTGCTGTGCCACGGCCCGGAGCCGCGCGCGCTGGGGCAGATCGGCTTCACCGATGTCGGCGCGCTGGCGGCTTCGCATCTCGACATTCCGCTCCCCGACCCGGAGGCCATGCCATGAGCTATCGATCCATGCCCAAGGTCGAGTTGCACCTGCACCTCGAGGGCGCGGCGCCGCCGTCCTTCATTAAGGGCCTCGCCCGCGAGAAGCACATCGATATCGACCGCATCTTCGCCGAGGATGGCGGCTATGCGCGTGGCAGCTTCGAGTGGTTCCTCAAGGCCTATGACGCGGCCTGCACCACGCTGCAGGGGCCCGAGGATTTCCGCCGGCTGATGCTCGCAGTGCTGGAAGAGAGCGCCGCGCATGGGGTGATCTACACCGAGTTCTTCGTCTCGCCGGATTTCTGCGGCGGCGGCGATCTCGTGGCGTGGCGCGACTATCTCGACGCGATGACCGATGCCGCCGACGAGGCCGAGCAGCGCATGGGCATCGCCTCGCGCGGCGTCGTGACCTGCCTGCGCCATCTCGGCCCAGAGGCCGCAAAGCCGATCGCGCGCTGCGCCGCCGAGACCAAGGGCCGCTTCATCACCGGCTTCGGCATGGCCGGCGCCGAGATGATGCACCGGCCCGGCGATTTCTCCTGGGCCTTCGACGCGGCGCGCGAGGCCGGGCTGGGGCTGACCGCCCATGCCGGCGAATGGGGCGGGCCCGACATGGTGCGCGAGACCGTCGACCTGCTGGGCTGCTCGCGGATCGGCCATGGCATCAATGCCGTGTCGGACCATGCGCTGTGCGACCACCTGATCGAGCGGGGCGTCACCCTCGAGGTCTGCCCGGTCTCGAATCTGGTGCTCGGCGCGGTGCCGGACTGGAAGAGCCACCCGATCGAGGAGTTGCGCGATCGCGGGCTGCGCGTCACCGTCTCGACCGACGACCCGCCCTGGTTCGGCACCACCATGACCCATGAATACGACATGCTGGAAAAGCATTTCGGCTGGGAAGAGGAACGGCTGGCGATCGCCAACCGCGTTGCCGCCGAGGCGGCCTTCTGCGATGACGCCACACGCGCGGAGATCCTGAAGAAACTGGAGGCGGCATGAGCCACACCGACAAACACTTGACCGTCGTCGAACACCCGCTGGTCCAGCACAAGCTGACCCTGATGCGGAAATCCGAGACCTCGACCGCGAGCTTCCGGCAGCTCCTGCGGGAGATCAGCCTGCTCCTTGCCTACGAGGTGACGCGCGATCTGCCGATGACCACCACCCGTATCGACACGCCGATGCAGCCGATGGACGCCCCGGCGATCGAGGGCAAGAAGCTGGCGTTGATCTCGATCCTGCGCGCCGGCAACGGGCTGCTCGACGGCATCCTCGAACTGATCCCCTCGGCCCGGGTCGGTTTCGTCGGCCTTTATCGCGATCCCGAAACGCTGGAACCGGTGGAGTACTACTTCAAGGTGCCGGGCGGCCTCGACGCGCGGCTGACCATCGCGGTCGATCCGATGCTGGCCACCGGCAATTCCTCGGTCGCGGCGATCGACAAGCTGAAGGAGGCGGGCGCCAAGGACATCATCTTCCTGTGCCTGCTGGCGGCGCCTGAGGGCGTGGCGCGGATGAAGGAAGCCCATCCCGACGTGCCGATCGTCACCGCCGCGCTCGACGAGCGACTCGATGATCATGGCTACATCGTGCCCGGACTGGGGGATGCGGGTGACAGGATGTTCGGAACCAAGTAGCGCCAGCTTTACAGCTTGACGGGGCTGCGCCATGGTTTCGGAAAACATCCCGGGGGCAGGGGGCAGCATGTTCAAGACGATACTCGCCGTGTCGGCGACGGCCTTGGCCGTGGCGGGCCCGGCCATGGCGCAGGACCGGCTTCCGGCGGAGTTTCCGCCCGAAAGCTATGCCGGCAACCAGTATGTGGACAGTGAGGGCTGCGCCTTCATCCGCGCCGGCATCGGCGGCATGACCAACTGGATCCCGCGCATGAGCCGGGACCGCGAGCCGCTTTGCGGCTTCCAGCCCACGCGCATCGCCGGCGCCGCGCCGCCGGTGCTGCCCGATCCGGCCCCGGCC
>Ga0208794_1000409_pt1 | contig 29196 bp, 3 predicted proteins | sample 32_taG_FD_184106 | JGI IMG/M metagenome (GOLD analysis project Ga0208794, IMG submission 184106) | Marine viral communities from the Gulf of Mexico - 32_GoM_OMZ_CsCl metaG (SPAdes) (version 2) | ecosystem: Environmental > Aquatic > Marine > Oceanic | place: Atlantic Ocean: Gulf of Mexico... | reverse complement strand
CTGTACTTTACAGTTAGCTCTTTACCTAGTTCAATTTTTTCTAGTGTAAAGAGCTTTCTTATTGTACCAGCTTCATCTGATTCTATTTTACAATTAGGTTTATCTGAATGATTTAGGAATCCTCCTAATGGAGTTCTTATATGATCATCTTGAAAATCTGGATCATATACATGTGTTATTCCTATTTCTATACCACCTGGTATATCCTCTGTAGCAAAAATACCTGCACCATTTATATTAGATGGCCCTATAGATAAATAAGGCGGTAAAGGTTTATAGTTAGTTTTCATAACATTTAATTTTTTTACATAACTCTTCTATAGAATGTACCCACTCAGAGTAAGGTCTATTCCTATTGTACTGATCTATTCTCCACTTATCTGATCTTTCCATTACTTAACAAACCAGTCATTGATAGTATCATAAGCAGACCATCTATTTATCATATAAATAAGAGGTAAAGCATCTGCCCACTCTTTCTTAAGTTTTAAAGTTCCTTTACGTCCTGTTCTTTGGTAGTAAATTCTAGTATCTTTTGTTATATCATAATCTTCCTCAAACAATCCATATACACCTAAGTTAGCCAAACCATATTGTCCTGTAGCTTTCATAGCTCCAGCTAACTCACCTAATGATCTCATAATAGGTATAGGAGACTTAGCCATCATATACTGTTCAGTTGCTCCAAGTACTGGGAAGAAGAACATAAATTCTCTAGCTTGTCTGTTAAACTGATAAATTAAAGCATTTTCTAGTCTCTTTTGTGTTTGACCTTTGTCATCATCATCATCATCAAATAAGTTTCCAAGTATCATAGCTATAATAAAACTAGACATAGCAATACCAAAATCAGCTAAGGTTCTATACATACCTTTTATTTTATTATCAGTTCTTTCTTTTCCTAACTGAAACTCCATTTCTCTAAATGCTTTACCTATCTGACCCTTTTCTTTGATAATGTATCCCATTACATTTAAGAATGATTTGTACCTTCCTTCTACCCAACCTAAGTTTTCATTGTAGTATTCTTTTCTAAATCTTGCATCTAAACCAGGTACAACCCACTTATGGAACTGTGCAATTAATTGACCTAGTACATGATCTTGAATAACCATTCTATCAGCATATGCATAGTTACCATGAATTTGTTTATTAACTTCACGGATTTGATTTCTTACATCATACCTTGTATTTTCATCTGCTAAATCTTGTGTAACTAAATTACCTTCACTATCCGTTCTTCTCTCATTAAATCTTATTAATTGATCAAAACCTTCTTTTAATGTTATTTTTCCTGTAGAAGCATTATACTGTAATGCATCATAATATGATGTTTCTTCACCAGTTTCTGAATTTCTTACAGTTGTTGACATCATAATAGCCATACCTACTTTAGTCTGTACATTATATTCTGCCATATCTTGAAACATATAAGCAGCATCCCAAGCTTTATCTTTTATATCTTGAGCACCTTCTTTCCCTTGTTCACGTATATCAGCTGCATCATCCATCATTCTCATATATGCAGCAATAGCTTCATATTTACTTCTAGGTATATATTTTTTATAACCATCACCACCAATAACTGGAGCCCAAGTAGATGAGTCACCAAGACTAGTCATCATTAAAGGTATTGATTTATTATACTCTACAACAGCTCTAGCATATGCAGCTCTATCATAGTATCTACCACCAGCAACCTCAACCATATTGTTGAGTCTACCCATAGCATAGTTATTAATATTACCAAACCAGTTAAGACCTACATATGTTAAAGATGTATATGATACTAAACCTCTAGCTACTTTATCCATCCAATCTTGTGTTTTTCTATTATTGTCATAGTAAACCATGTTTACCCATTTTTTAGCTCTTTTAACAATATTAGAATCTTCACCTTTAGTAACTTCTTCTGTTTGTCCTTTACCTACAGCACTTCTTAAACTTCCAGTAACACCAATAAAACCTTCTTTGGTATATCTTCTATTCTCCATTGTCTTAATAATAGCTGCAACACTATTTTTAATCTCTGACATTGTTTGATAGTTTTGAGCCATACTATTAAATAGTAGTAGATTTCTACCCATGTCTTGGCTTAATTCAGTTTTAGAAGGTGCTGCTTGTACACTATTTCTTTCTGCTTCTAACTCTGCTTTCTTTTGTTTATACTCATCAGTTTTAATTTGTTTATTTTTAAAACTTTGTTCTAATGCTTCTATATCACTATTAATAGCTGCAAGTTTTTTCTCATCTTGTGTACTACCAACATAATAAATTGGTAAAGTATTTTCTATAAAATTACCTTCAGAATCAGTAACAACTTTTTCTACACGTAGTGTAGTGCTAAATAAATTTTTAATACCATCTGATGCTTTTGCTGTTAGTTTACCTAAAAGACCTCCTTCTCTTCTAACTTCATTTAAAAAGTTTTCTCTAATTGTTAATGAGTTACCTAGCATTTTAGCTTGTATAGATTCTGGTAACATTTTAAGAAGATCTTCCTCAAACAATCTTACATACATTAAATAGAATTCTTTTTGAGCAACTGCAAGTGAGTCATTAGGATTAGGATTCATTAGTTTTTCATACTTGTCACTAACCATTCTATCTCCATTCCTTGCAACATCTCTAACCTCTATAAAAGCAGACTTAACAAATCCAATACCACCTCCATCATATCCAGAGTCCTGTCTTTTTACAAGACCGGTAGGTCTTCCATCTGCATCTTTTTCAATATAGTTTCCTGGTGCAAGATTATGATACTTGTTTAAAAATTCTCTTCTTTGTCTAGTACTAGCACTAGCTTTAAACTTCCAACGTCCACTTTCTTTATTAGCAAATAATGAAAAGTACATAAGTTTTTCTCTTGCATCTTTATACTCTTTAGTATATCTATGATAATCACCATCCTGTGGTTTACCATCTATAACCCTTTCTCCACGCATAAAGTCTGAATATGCTTTTCTTTGTTCATAAAGCTTTCTATTATATTCTAACTCTTCTTGTGTATAGTCTTCTAAATTATCTTTATAAACGTAAGGATCTTTGAATATAGATTCTCCTCTTTCATTATATCTTAACTGTGTCCATTGAGCATCATATTTTTGTCCTATTCTTTTAACATATGTTCCTAAAAAGTTTCCATCTTTATCATAGTTAAGCATAAAACTATAATCCACTTTACCACCCGGTGATAATTTTGCTAATTTACTTGATCTTCTTCTAATCTCATCTGCTCTTTCTTCAGCTAAATCAAGCGTTTTTTGCACTTGTCTTTTATATATTTTATCTAATAGTTGAGATAATGGATCAGGACTTGTTGCTAGATCACTAACTCCAAATCTTGTTGTACTTATATCAGCAATAGGAGTATCATGAGTTGTAATAATATTTCTTATATCTTCTTCTGTTAGACTAGCGTTAGTTGTGTTTGTCCTAAACAATTCTAAAGTATAGTTTGTTATACCAGCATTAATAAGACCTTTATTTACATATGCTCCTTCACCTAAAACTTGATCAAGAAGAGTTCTTAGCTGATCTCTTAACTGTTGAGATCTATTTCCAAGGGGTGCACCTTTTGGATTTGATATAACATCAATACCTCTATATGTTTTAGCAACACCTTCCATTGCAAATATTCTATCTATATATTTTGTTGTTCCTTGTTCTTTAGGATCATTAATATAATTTATAAACTCTTGGATTTCATTAACAGATCTTTCTAATAGTTCATCATAAATAACATCAGATGTTCCAAGCATTCTAGCTGTTTGAATATCATTGATTGCTTTGTCTATAGATTTTAAAATTTGTGTAACATCTTCTGTTTGCTGTCCTCTATCTTGTAATCTTTCTAATGCTTCTTTTCTAGATACAAGTTTTACTTGATAACTTTTAAGTGTATCATTTTTAATTTGATACATATCAGTCTCAGTGTATGCGCCATCTGGTTGTTGATCACTTTCATTTAATTTATTTGTATCAGCTTGATTTGCTCTTTCTTCTTTAGCAAATACGTCTTCATTTAAAGGAACTACTTGATCAACAAAGTGACCCATTTGAGCTGGATTATGATATGTTGTACCTTCTACTCTAAAGTTTGTAACTGCACCTGTGTTTGGTTGTAATAAAGATTTTGCCTGACGGACACCATCTAGAAATGCTTTATCAATTATTGTATTAGTACTATGAGTAAAATCACTGTACTCTAATAACATTTTAGCAGCAGCAGAATCTTTGTTTTGGATAAAACTCTCCACTACAAGAGTTCTCATTAGTTCTAAATTATCAAAACCTTTATTAACAGATTTGCCTCTAATTTTTCTACCATATCCTCCAACTTTTACATACTTATCATATGTTGCTTGATCAAACTGACCAGACTTATTAGACTGATAAGCATGCTCAACACTTCCGTATGATCTACCTTGATATGTAAATTCTCTTTTTGCTAAGTTTGAAAGTTTTTTTGTATTTGTTTTTGATTCAGGTGACCCATAATAAATATTAATAGTTCCTTTAGTGCTTGTCTCTTTACCTAAATCAACCTTAATATGTATTGTTTGTGAGTCAGTACTAACTTCATAACCCATATTTTGAAGTATTCTTCTATATGTATTTACCTGTAGATTATGTTGTGTTTTTGTAGTAAACTTTTGCTGATCATTCTTTGATGCATCTGGATCATAAAATACACTACCTTCATTTACAGGATACTTTCTTTTTTCATATTGACTATCTTTACTAGAATTCTTACTTGTTTTAAGATCTACAATAGTAAGTGTTCCATCATTATGAACTACAAGTAAATCAATTGTACCAGCTATTGATGTACCCGCATCAGCTATTACAACTTGTGGTATTACAACAGCACCTTGATCTCTATAAAAAGTTAGCATAGTTTGTATTTGATCAACAGCTCTAATTACCTGATCAGCTTGAAGCACTTTCATTTTACCTGTAAGTGATTCTATATCAGCTTGTTCACCTATAGGCATTACAGCTATATACTCCATGATAACATCAAAATCATCACCTATATCTCTATTAATCTTATATTTATTCTCAGGATCATTTAAATTACCTTTGATCATACCGGTAACAGAACTAAACTGCTCACCTGTCTCTACATTTATATATGTATGATCTTCTTTATTTAATATAACTAAAGGTGTATCAGTACCAGTAAGAGAACTACCTACAGTAAAATCTTCAAATTTTTCTTTATTATCTATGTTTTCACCTGTCAGCTCTGCTATCCTTTGTGCTTGAACATCTGTTGTAGCTTGATTTTTTAATTCTTTTACTTGTGCTTTTCTTTCTGGTGTAAGAGAAAATCTAACTCTACTATCTCCAATAGACTCTCTATCAAATCTGAATTCTAACGCATCATTGTTTAAAAGCTTTGCTAAACTAGATAATGTATTATCTGATCTTAACGTATTAGCTTTTACAGGAACTCTTTTACCTTGTAAATACAAACTCATATCTTGAATAACATCAAGTATAAATTTTAATAGTTCAGATAACTTTTGTTTCCATGTAAGGGTAGGTCTTTCTTCATACTCTTTGTTGAAGTGTCTAGATAAAGCTTGAGTAACTAACTCAATATTTCTATCTTGATTTGTAAATCCTCTTCTAGATGTGTATGTACCATCTATTTCTAACTTTAATTGAGGAAACATTTTTTTAGCTTCTGCTAACAAGCTATTAAATAAAGCTGGTTTTTGTAAAAATACTGCATCAATAAATGGATGTAATACTTCTTCTACAGCTGTATCAGAATTAACCCTTCCTTTAATAATATATGCTACACCGTTAACATAGTAACTCCTAAGACTATTAAAACCAACACCTCTTTTTTGATAAGGTGTTAGTGAATCATAATATTCCTTTGCTTCTTTTACACTAGATACTCTAATATCTAGCTGAGGAAATATACCTTGCATATGATTTACTATGTCAAGTATATGTGTTTTATCTTTATTATTGTTTTGAGATATAATATCCTGTGGTGCAAATATTACAGGATTCATAGTAACTTTATATGTGTTCTCTGTTCTTGTAATGTTTACAGAGTCTCTAGATATATTCCAGAAATCAAGTAAGTTTAAAAGCTTAAGTCTATTATTCTCTGCTACTTTTCTATCAACTCTTTCTATTTGTCCTGGCTCAGTTACATTTATATAATAACTTCCATTATACATACTAATCAAACCTGCATTGTCTAGATTAGCTAATATAGCATCAGCATATTGCTTTTGCTTAAGAGAAAACTTAACTCTTTCATTTGCAATATATTTTTCAGCTTGAAATATAGTAGGAAAATTATCTGACTTTGTGCTCTTTTGCCATCTATCAATAATACTATCTACTAATAACTGATCTTCATACTTAGCTTCTAAAGCTTTATACTCTGCATTATTTCTATTAAAACACTTTGCCATAATTATTTACATTTTTTAAGCCTTTCCATAAACTCTTCTTGAGTTAAAGGAACAATTGCATTTGCGGTTTTATATCTTGCTATTGCTGATTCTGCACTACCAATATTTTGTCTATCAGATATTTCTTTTTTCTGATCAGCAGTTAAATTAGTCCATTCAGTTTCTATGGTAGAGTAATCAGCATTAGGATCTTCTTTTACTTGAACCTTAATACTATTTCCAGCAATATTCACATTTATGTTTTCATTTAATTGATCTGTATTATTCTCACTCATCTCTTGGATTTTTTCCAAGTTAGATTTTTCTCTATCCTTTTTAGTTTCTGCCTTTATAGCTTCTAAATCCTCTTTAGAAATAGACATAGATTTATCAGTTGCATTTATAACAACACCTTTCATACCCATACCTATTGGATCTTTACTTTGTGAAGCTGCTATTTTATCCATAGCACTTTCATTTGTATCAACAGCAGAATCTCTATTTTCCTTTTTCTCTTGCAAGTATTCATATGTTGATCTATCACCATGTATAAATCCAGCATCATATTGTTGCATAGATCCTTTTGTTTTTATTTCTTCATACACAGCTTTTAATCCATATGCAATATTTTCTTCTGCAAAGTTAATAGTATCTGAATAATTACCAAACTCTTTTGGAGTATATAAATACTTAAGAACAAATGTTCTAACATCTTTCTTTGCTCTACTACCTGGAATTTTCTTTGAAGTACTTACATCCATTTTTATTTCTTGAGGAAAACCTATAAGATCCATTTTTTTAGTACCTGCTTTTGTAGTAACTTCTACTGATATACTATTAAAATTAGTTGCACGTTTTATACTTCTTGTATTCTTTTCTCTTCTTGCATCTACAACAAAATCTAAATTTTGATATTTACCTTTCTTTCTTGATTCTTTCTTAGAATAACTTTCTTTGTGATTAGCATTAAACTCTATTGTCCAACTTTCATCTTCTTGCTGTTCTAATAATATAGGTTTTCTATTTCTTTTTGTTTTCTGACCTTCTTTAAAGGGAACAACTTGTGATGTAACTTGATTTCTACCTACAGTTCTTTTTACTTCATTTAAGAAATATATATTACCTCTTGAGTTTGAATATCCTTCAACCCATTCTCTTAATAGTTCATCTCTTGTTTCACCAAACAATTGAACAAACTGACCGTTAGATATATCTTCATTATTAAATAAATCTGTTACATTACCTGAAACATTTAATATGTCATCAAGTAGTGGAACTGGTATTAAATCAATAAATGTATCTCTTGCATATGTTAGTCCATCTTTTAATATCAAATAGTGAATTAAGTGTCTTACATCTTCTCTTAATTCTGGCATTGCATATAGATCTCTTAATCCATTCTGAAGATTAGTTACTTGACCAGCACTTATATTTGTCCAAGTATTAGATGTAACCATATTAATCATTGCTTTATTTACAGGGTTCTTAGTATCTCTTTTACTTATAAACTCCATAAAAGCATTTGATTTTTTTTGTTTAGCTAATACTGTTTTTATATTATCAAATACTGTATTTATTGTTATTGGTCCTGCATATTCATCATAAATAAATCCATTTTCTAATGATACATTTAGTCTAGCATTTCCTTTATCATTTAAAGCTTTCATGTATGCTTTTATAATAAAGAAACTTAAAAGATCTTTGTCTATTTTTTCTGTTTGAACATAAGGTAAATTTGCTTTTGTTACATTTCTAAACTTATCAAAAGTTGGAGACATTGTAACAAATACTGCTGGCATAGCTTGTTTTAAATTATCTAATATAGCAGCATATCTACCTTGGAAAGTTTTATCTTTATCAAACAAAAATCTAGCATCAAAAGGAATTGTTGTATCCTTATCAAAAGTTTTATCATTCATAAACACACCAACTTCATTCATTTTTTGATATGCAAAGTTTATATCTTCTATAGATGTAAAATCAAATGATGTATTTGTAGATAATACTTGTAAAGCTTGTAATTTATTACTTAAATTAAGAGCATTTTTAAATAACTGTAGTATAGCTAATTTTTCAATATTGTCTGCAGAATCAGGACTTTTAATTTCATCAATTAACAAGTCAGTTGTAACCATAGTATCTTGAGCTAACTGTTTAGCATCATCATTTAGTGATTCTAAATCATTCATTGCTCTAGTTAATAATCTTCCAACACTACCCTCACCAGCATCTACACGTGCATATATATCACGTATAGTTGGTTGATTAATTAACATTATTGCAGTTTTAAGATCTACACCTAAACTAAGTAAACCTACTGTAATTGCTAAAGCATTTCTATTTAATCCTAGCTTACCTAAAAGTCTTTCTTTAGCATTATCAGTTGCAGCTGTTACTAGTGCAGATATAATAAATTGTTTTCTATCACCAGCAATTAATGGTTTTTGTGTAGCTGGATCTATAATATAATCACCACTAAAAGTATTATAATTATATCCATTTATTTCTATAGTTCCCCCACTTATAGGTATACCTCTTTCATTCTTAGGTCTTAAACTTACATTATACTCTTTTAAAATATTAACAATAATATTAGGTAAAACCGCTGCACCAATAGCTCCTGCTCCAGCTTTATTATTTACCCATGATCTATACATTCCTACAGGACTTTCAATAATAACACCTTCTTCTGTTACAAGATCAGCTAGCTCAGGTAATGTTTCTTCTATTTCTTTCCATATATCATCCACAGGATCTAATACTGCAGGTTCATAAGCTGCACCAACAGGTCTATCAAATCTACCTTCTGTCATTCCAACATTACCTAACATAGCATATTTTAAATCTAATACTTGATTACTTTGTGCTGCTGTATATGGTAATCTATAAAATACCTTATCACCTATTTTTTGTTTATACTTTTCTTTATACTCTACAAACTCTTGTTTTGTAACAGGCAAACTTAATATTTTTAATGCACCTATTATACCTTCTGATGGTAATGATAAATCATTAACTGTTGCAGGATCTGTTATTCTACCTCTAGATTTCCATAAATCTAATGCATAATTCATAGATGTCCCCTTCTTTCTAGCATCAGCTATCATGTAATCTAAATACTCTTGATATTGTTGATTTACATTATCTGTTGCACCATACTCAATAAACTCTCCATCTTTCATATAAAACTCTTTCATATGAGTGTAAAGTTTATCAATATCAAAGTCAGCTCCTGATATTTCAACTAGCTCAGTTGGGAACATTGCAGATGATCCATACTCTACAGGTAAGAAATCTACTACTTTTAAGTTTATAGCTGAGTGTTTATCCTGTGAAGGTATACGTACACCAAACATCTTAGCTACTACATCTGGCAAAGGTTGATTAGATTTTACTCTTGATAGTCTTGAATCCCATGCAGGCATTGCTGTTTCAGAATAAGTAAGACCAGTTTCATTACCATCTTTATCATACTCTTTAACATTCATTCTTAGCTCATCTAAGTATATGTCTCCTACTTTTAAACCAGAGAATGTTCTTTCATCTTTATTATCATAATCTGTTTTAGCTAGTTCTTGTCTATTCTTTAGGTAGTCTTCTCTTCTTATTACTTCCCATCTACTTGGTTGTCCTGTCTCAGGATCAATAGCTAATACTTTCTTGTAAAACTTCTTACCAAAGTTAGATACAAGTGCAAAGCTTTCTCCAGTAATCTTTTCAGATAACTGCCCTTTAGAGAAAAATGCTAAAAATAATTGTTGGAATTTATTTTGAGTTATAGGATTATTTAAATCATATTTCTGTGCACCTGTTTCATCAAGTTCAAATAACTCCATAAATTGTGGGCTTGAACCAGAAGCCATTAATGAAGAATGAGCATACTTTAAAAATGCACTTAAATCTACAGTAACTTCACCAAGCTCAATACTATTTTGTAATTCATCTTGTGCTTTTTGAAAATCAAATATTAAATTACGTCTTTGTAAATATTTAATCTCTACTCTATCTCCAAGTGATTTGTTATATAAAGCTCTAACTTCACCTAATGACATTTCTTTGTCACCTATTTTTACTATAACATTATTATCTTGCTCACTTGTAATAAGTTGTTTGATCTGAGTAGGATCAGTTACAACTCCTTTATTAGAAGGTGTTATCTGCTGTAATCTCATATACTTTGCAGATAGATCAGTTACATAACCACTATTTATAAAGTCATCATATTGTCCTTGATCACTTAGGTTAAAACCAGGATTTAAAATAACATTCTTTGGTACAATATTTTTCTTTACTGCTTTAGATGCAGAAGCTGGTACTGCAACTGATATAGTATCTATACCTTTTTCTTCTACAGATTCCATTGCAACTCTTAAGTTATGCAGTTCTACTGAATCAGGTAAAGCTGTTTCAAAATTTGTTTCTGGGTCAGAAGTCAATCTCTTTGATAGTACAAAAGCAGACATTTTTAAGAATACTTCACCATCAAAATATACAAACTTCTTAGAGTTCATTATAGCACCTAATGATTTATATCCTGCTTGACTAACACCAGCACCATGGAATTCAGCTAAAGAAATATTTTCTCCTGCATCAATCTTATCCATAATTCTTGCTTGTGCAGAAGTTAAACTACCTATTCCAAACATTAAATATCTAAATGCTTTTGATGTATAATACATTTGCGCATCTGTAGATGTAACTGGTTTATCATCTGTTGGAATTCTTCCAAATCTTGCAGGTACGTTTATATCTTCAAAAGTTATTAAGCTTATATGATCAACCGCATGATTTACACCTAAACCAGATTTAATATTACCCTCATTGTCAAATACATATGGTGCACTAATAAAACTTTGTGCACTTGGTCCAGCAGCATTTAATGCTTTAGCTCTTTTAATTTCATCTACAGAGTCTTTAAATAACTTAGTTGGATCTGATAAAAGAACTTGTTTGAATAATGTTCTATTTAACCATTCATTATAGAATATCTGTTTAAGGTTATGGTTATCAGGATTATTAGCAATAAGATTTAATTTTTCCATTGCTTTAGCTGCATTACCTTTAGTTTGACCTTTACTTGTTTTTAATCTTGTAAGTAGTCTATTATCTACAGAATCTAATGTTTTGTTATTTTGTAGTAATGTTAAATGTTCATCAAACTCTTGCTCTAATCTTTGTTTAATTAAATCTCTAATATTTACACCAAGATCTGCTTCTATTTGTGCTTTTGCTTCTTCATAAGTAAAGTTTTCTGTTTCATTAGCAGCTTTTTCTAACAAGTCAATTACTTGATCATTAATATCTTTTTGTTCTGTTGGTGTAGCATCTGTTACTTCTATAACTCCTGTTGCTTCTAATAGAGCTTGTGTAGCAGGTGTAGGTTTTTCAACTGTTATAAAGTTTTCAGTTGTATTACCCTTTAACCAATTAGATAAAACTTTAGTTCTTGTATAAAAATCTTGATCACCTAACGTTACTTTATATTTGTTGTTATTTGTTTTAACAGTAGTCATATCAGAACCAAGTAGATCTTGTAACTCTTCTATTGAGTATGTTTCTGAATTAATAACACCTAAATTAGTAAATAGATATTTTTCTTGACTTAAAGTTTTATCACCTACAGTATTAATAGAACCATAAATCTCAGAACCTGTTCTTAAGTTAAGTTTAGCAACAGTTGCTGGATTCATTCTTACTAATTGTTTAGATCCTGGCTCTAAAGCTTCAATATTATTTCTTAACGTTTTTTGTACAGGTATACTTTGATTTACACCAAGACTATTTAATTTTTTAACTACTGCTTTACTTTTACTTAATAGGTTCTTACCATTATATAATCTATAAGCTCTACCAGAATCACTATCATTATATCCTAATACTTCATCTTCTGTATATCCTTGCTTTTGAAATCTTTCACGGTTAATTCTTTCTGACTCTGCTTTAATAACAGCATCTTCAAATTTATCTATAGTTTCTTCTGTGATTGTTGACTTACCAGACTTATACTCTACAGTCATAAGTACAGGTAATGGAACAAAATCTGCTGTGTTAGATTCAGATATAACTGTAATATTATTTAATGTAGTTACATATGACTTAGATCTTTTCTTTCCATCAACCTCATCCATATAACTTGTTTCTGTTACCTCTCCTGTAGCATTATTAAATGAAGATAAATACAAGTTAATTGCTAAAGCTTGAAACTCTGCACCAGATACAGAGCCAAAACTTTTATTATTACGGTTGTCTCCTAATTTATTATTAGCTTTATAATTACCATTATCATCAGCTTCTAATGATGTATATTTAACACCACTAGTTCTAGCTATTCTTAACTTACCACTTACTACTAAATCTCTAAATCTAGGATCTTTTAGCATTGCATTAGTAGTCATAAAAGGATTAGTTAACATTTCATCTAATGCATCCTCTGTATTTAGTTCTGCTACTTTTTCTAAGTTGTAGGTTGGCATTTGATGTGCATAGATAAGTTTACCTTCTGCATTTCTAAATACTGTTGCACCAACTGTAGAATCAAATATTGCATTTAGTTGAGCTAATTTTTTAATTCTAAATTTAACATCAGTACCTGTAGAAGATTCATTGTCATTATCATCAATATCTTCTTCAGTCATATCATAGTAAAGATTAGCTTTTGATCTACCATCCTCAGTTTTACCATGTGCACTTATAGCAGATTTTATTTCTTGTAAATCTTCTATAGTGAATAACGTTGATGTATTAGGTTTAAATAGTTTTACAAACTTACGTTGTTCAGAAGTTTTATTTGGCACTCCTTCATTTAAAATAATAAATTTAACAGTTGCAGGAGCAAGTTTCATACCAACTGTATTAAATATATCTTGTGATATTTCTCTTGCAACTTTTTCTAATTCTGCATTTGTAATAGAATCTTTATTACTGTAAAACTCTATCCTACTAAATACTGAAGCTGCTTTATTTTTTTCAGCTTCATTACTATTTAATTTATTAACTAATACAGAATAATGATCTTGCCAATTATCTATTTGTGTAGATGCATCATCTCTTGATGTTGATTTAAATATATTAACAATACCTGCATCTTTGTCTACTTCTAATTGATAGTAATCAGATCTTAATTGTGAAAATCCTTTTAGTATAGATTGGAAAAATCCTTGACTTCTAACTTGTTCATAATTATAATTACCTGCTAGTATATCTTCTGCAGAATAATCAGATAAATTAAACTTAGCTAATAAATCTCCTATAACAGCTTTAGTATCAGCATTTTCATTTTCAAAATACTTTAATCTAGCAAGCATTTGATTAGGATCAGTAATACCTGCCAAAGCTTTCATAAATGTATTATAAGTATTTACATAATTAACAGGTGCAAGAACTTGTTTTCCTGTTATAGGATCTATTACATTTTTAAATCTTGTTGCAAAAAATACACGGATACCTTTACTAAGTGATTTAAACCCACCAATTTCATTTGCAGATGCTTCAAAATCTTCATCATTTTTAAGTGATGAATCTAGAGATAAATGATTTCTATCAAGTATAACTTCTGAATCCTCTATTTGTGTATCAAATAAATTTAAAAAATCACTTACACTTTTTACAACATCACTTTTATATTTTTGCAATCCTTCATACCTTTCATCTAATAAATCTAATTGATCATCATTTAAATCTTCAGCATAATATAATTCTCCATTTTCTTCTCTTGCAGGATTTTGTTCCTCTATATACTCATCTATAACTGAAGCAAGTAATTGTTGTGGATTATATTTACCATCAAAATCTTTTGACTTTGTTAATGCTTCTTGTTTTTCAAAAAATCTTGCAGTAATAGTACCAACAATAAGTTCTGTTTCTTGTTGTGAAAAATAATTATTTATATAGAATATTTCTGTATCTTCAGATCTTGGTAGTAATCTTGTTGTCTGAATAGGATCTCCTTTACGTATTGCAAAGGCCATACTATTAGGTGCATTTATTTGTTCTAATGCTGTTCTAGTAAATCTATTATTTTGTATTTCTGCTGTTTTATATTTTCCACTATTTATATCATTAAATAAACCTTGAAGATCACCTTTACTATATGATAAAAATAAGTCTTTAATAAACTGAATTAAACGTTGGAAAAAGTTTTTAGTTTCAGTATTAACTTTTGCATTACTTGGATTTTCTTTAAATAACTCAAATTGATCTGCTAAGTATTCTTCATAGATAACATCATTAAGTTCTTTATTACTCATTTTAGAGTATGTTTCAGATAATGATCTCATATATGTTCTTGCTTCTAATAATGATTTTACAAATATTCCGTTATCAATTTCATAACCTTTTTGTGAATTCATTAAAGAAGTAACCTCATCACTTGCAGCTCTTAAATATCTTTTAATGTCTGCTTCAGACAACATCATTCTAAATACAGCGTGAAATGCTTCATGGTATCTAAAACCTGTTTGATTACCAACATAAACAGTACCAGACAAATCTTTAATACCCTTAGATATTTTACCAACCTCTATAGCAAAAGCTCCAAGTGTAATACCTTTACTAATAAGCCTTCTACCTAAATCATCTACATCTTTAATTCTAATATAATCTGGAAGATTATCATTAGCCCATTTAATGAAGTTATTAATTTCTTCTACATTTCTTTGATCAAAATTAATTAATGTAATTTTACCTATTAAACCTTTCTTAAGTTCAGCAATTTCATTTTCTAACTTTTTAACCTGCTCATTATTTTTTACAAAAGTTCTAGCTTGTAATTTATATTTACCTTCAGTTTGACCAGGGTTATCTTTTTTAAGATCATTTATAACTTGATTTCTTAATTTTAGTTTATACTCTTTAAGCTCTTGTTCTTTTCTTGCAATCTTCTTAGCAAGATCTTCATTACCATACTCTGCTTGTACACCATCTTCATTCTTTTCTAAAGCTCCTTCTATTGTAGAATTATTTCCTGCAAGTGATAAATCTAAACCACCTTGTTCTCTATATGCTATTGCAATATCCTTCTCTATTTGCTCTAGTTCATCAAAACCTACATCATTAATTTTTTGTCTGATACCTTCAATAATTTCTTCAGGTATATTTTCAAAATTATTTTCAAGTAACTCATTGTATATCTCTTGAGTTGTTGGCTGTGCTGTTGTTGTTGTAGGTTGAGGTTTAGATTCTACTTTAGGATCAACATTAAGATTACTCATAGAATCTTTAATGTTATCTTCATTAGTATAGTTTATATCAAGTCTTTGACCCCATCTTAAACCTGGAATTATATTAGCTGATAATCCTATTCCTTGTAGCTCAGAAACATCAGATAAGTTTCTTGGTAAATTAGGTACAAAACTTTGATCATTTAATTCTAATTTAACACCTTGATCTTTTGCATCAGTGCTTTTATTAATTCTATTATTAATAATTATTGCAAGACCTTTTAGATCAGAAATTTCATTTAAATCTTCAGCATTTAAATAATCTTTTACTTCTTTGTTATCTTTAGTTTTAACTGCAATTTCTAAACCACCTCTTTTATTAAATCTTAAAAATACATTTGTTCCTGGTACAGCTGTTTGTATGTAAAAGTTTAATTCATTTAATTTTGCACTAGCTTCATCACCTAATTCAGCTGGATCAAATTTATCTGTTTTAGATTTAAATTTACCTTTATCATCTTTTACTTCTGAGATAAGTTCTTCTTGTATGCTTTTAATATCGGATACAATTTGTTTACCATCTTCATTTGATATTGCATCTAATTTAATTTCAAAGTATGCTATAGAACCATTATCCATGGTAACAAACTGCACATACCTACCCATACCTAGCTCACCTATATTATTAAAACCATCTTTTTGTAACTGATTAAATATCTTTAATTGTATGTCTTGTTCTTCTCTAGAGCCTGGTTCTAGGTTTTTAGATGGTACTAACGTAGCTCTTCTTACACCTTTAGAATCTTTTCTTGTATCATATATAATTGTGTATTCACCTTTTTTAGTTGAGAATGTTTTTGAGTCTAAATCTTCATATGCTGTTGATGATGTTTTACCACCTCTAAGAACAGGTTTACCGTTTTTATTAACTCTCCAACCAAGATAACCTGGTGTAATATTTAATTCTACATTATTTAAATCATTAATGTCTACAAATAAACTTTGTGCACTACCTAGTTTATCTTTAAGCTCTTGTGTAATTAATTTAGCTTTTGTATAATTTCTTCTTACAGATGCTGCTAGCTCCTCTGCACTTTGACCTCTATTTTTAATAAATAATCTTTCTGCTTGTTCTGCTGTTATCTTACTACCATCTATTCTACTACCATCAGTATCAAATAATAATGTATTTGTAAGACCTGCCATAATACCTATAGGTCTACCATTATACATTATTGTTATTTGAAATTCATTCTGTCCATATCTAAGTTCATTATTTGCTGTATAGCCTGCCTCTACATTATACTCTTTACTATTAGATTGATCTTCTACAAAATCTGGATTTCTTTCAATAAGAAACTCTAGATTTTCTGTACTATCAACAGGTATAGTTCTTAATAGTTGTTGAAATAAATCATCCTGATCATAGTTAATATCATCATATTTACCATGAAGAAGGAATCCTGGCCTAACTTTTATACCATTAAAAGGTATAATTTGTATAGGTTGAAACTGTGATACTTTAGTTGTAAGTGAGCCAACAAGATTTACATCTTCTTGTTTTACTTTTTCAAATCCTTCTTGAATAAATTCTGTTTCAGTTATAAATCTTCTATCATCTTCTCCTTTCTTTTTATCTTTGTTGTTAATAGGTACTATAAATAAATTTTTAAACGTAGACACCATTTTAGGAGTAGACTTTATTATATATAGATTACCTGATGAATCTTTAATTATATCATTAGTATTAAGTTTTTTACCAGCAAAGTTTTTAATTACTCCAGATTTAGACATATTGTTTTTATACCAAGAGTAAGCCTTTCTTGCTCTCTTTTCTAAACCTTTAGTAGTTTCTTTTGGTAATAATGCATATCCTTCTGAGATATATTTTCCATCAGGATCTAAATTACTATACTTACTATAAAGATTATTACCTTTAGCATCTACAATAGTATATACAACTTCTGGTTGACCTTGATCATTAACTGTGGTTGTCTTAATAAGATTTATTCCTAAAGCATCATCTGAAACAACAACTTCTTCTGTAGCATCCAGCTTGTCTTTTGCAATAGTTCCTTTACCAGCAAACTCTGGTGATACATCAGAATAATCTACATCATTCTTTGTAAGTATACCATTTGTTCCAACAATAAGAGGATTCCTTTGGTTAGCTTTTAACCATTCATCCATAGTAGGATATTTGGTTTTATCTATATTCTCATCATTTTGATAATACTGATCTAACTCATACCTAGATTTAATTATATTTTTACCACCCTGTGCAGAAGCTGCCCATTGATTTAATGACATAAATGGACCATCATTTACAGTGTAAGATGATTTATATTGTGCATATAGTTTATCAATAATCTCTTGAGTATTCTTATCTTTTTGATAGAACTGTTGATATTTAGTTCTACCTACAATACTTTCAAAATCTGGTTCTGTAGATGAATCTTCTTCTTGTGATTGTGTTTCTTCAGCTTGAGTTGTTTGTCTTTGTGCATCTTTTGATTCTGCAGTTTCTACTGATTGAGATTTTTTAAGATCATCAATCCTAGACATAATTCTTTTATATAATACAGGATCAGACTGTTGTGTTACTTCCCCTTCTTCAGTAAAGTAACGCATAGGTATAATACCTCTCTCAAGAAATAAAATTGTTTCATCTGGATCAGGCTGAATACCATCTTCTGCTGCTAAAGCCTTTAACCATTCTAAACGTATTTTTTTATCTTGATATTTTTCTAATCTTTGAGTTTGATTATTTTTATCAGTATACTCTTTATATATATCTCCCATAATATCAGAGAGTCTTTCTATATACTGATCCATGTATTCTGGATTCATCAAAGTCATATGAGCTCTATAGTAATCACCAGCTCTTCCTTTTAAATAACTGTGATCTATAATATCTCTTATAATATTTTTTAAATCCTTACCTTCTAGTAATTCATTCTTACTTTCTGCAACAAATGTTACATAGTCTATAAATGCTTTTTCTAAACCAGATGATTTAATTTTTCTTCTATCAAATCTTCCTATTGTTCTTGTTTTACCAGCTTCACCTTTGGCACCAAATATTGGTCTACCTTCTTCATCTATACCAATAATATCTTGAAATTGTATACCTTCACTTACTATAGAATTTTCTGGAGCATCTAAAATTTCTTGAAACTTAGAAAGTAATTCAAACCTTTTCTTTTTATTTTCTAATAAAGCTTTTTCTTCTTTTGTTACCCCTTTCTTTTTAAGCTCTTCTTCAAGTAATGCTAATTCTTTTACAAGTTTTGTAGGATCAGTTAATACATCTATATCAAGAGCATTTAAAGATTTAAGACCATCCATATTAGCAAGTCTTTCATAAATCTCTTTAGATCTTATCAATGAAGTTTCAAAAGTATTTTTAGTATACAAAGCCATCATTCTTGCATGTTCAAATGCAGCTTTCTTTATTACCTCTTGTTGATATTCTCTTGTGCCTTTATCAAATTTTTTAGGGTTAAATGGATTTACAAATGTTTCATTAAATTCATTATAGTTTTTTTGAACTTCTTTTGCTCTATCTGTAAACTTATTTAATCTCTTTCTTAATGTATCTGCTGATGAATTTGGTGCTGTTTGAGCAAAAGCTTCTTTTAAACTTTTGTCATCCATCTTTTTCATATCATTAAGCATATTAACAAAGATTGGCATCTTACCTGTAGAAGCAGCTAGCTCTAATGCACTAAATATAGCATGATCTTGTGAGTCAAAGAAACTTAATATATCCATTGCATCTGCAGAAGCAAACATTGATTGATTAAAATTCTTTTGTTGTAGTGCATTTAGTTTAGTTTTATCAAAAAACTTTGCAGGATCAGCGTGTATTTCATTAAGAACTTTTACTAATTGTTCTCTAGCTTCACGTTTTTGTTTAACAAATTCATCCCACTTACCGTCCTTCATGTATTTACTATATCCTTTTTTAAATATATTAGGTACAGTATTAAACATAAATCTTTGTGGTCCTTGAACCAAACCACCCATTAGGAATCCAGACATAAATGTTTTAAATCCTTCTGCACTGTTTTGTGAAGAAACACCTCTTCTAACTGCAGCCATAATATCTATAGCAGGATTTCTATCTAAAGTATTTGTTCCTAAAAATGTTTTTCTTGCATCTTGATAATTTAAAGTCATTTCAGCTAATTGCATATCTAAATCAGCTGACATATCCATATTATATAAGTCTTTATAGAATGCTTTTACACCAGTAGCTGTTGCTTCTTGTGCAAGTTCTTGAATACCTTCTGCAAAGTTTGCAACAGAATATTTTAAACCAGCTACACCAGCATGCCTTAATGTACCAGCTGCACCAGCTTGATACATTCTTCTAAACACATTACCTATAAGCCAGTCATCTCCTAAATCTTTAAATCCTTTTTTTGCTCCTCCATAAAATATACCTCCCCATGCTGAGCTTAAAGATTGTGCTGTTTGATTTGCTAAAGGTTGAAAACCTCTCATAGCTGTTCCTAATGTTAACTTATTAGAAAGATAAATAATAGGAAAATTAATCATTTGGGTTGTAAATGCACCTTGTCTTGCATCAGCTGCAATCATGTTTAATTCATCTATTGATGGAGCATTATTTTTATTAGCGTAATATATATCTTTATATAGTTGATCTCTTAGTTCCATTTCTACTAAACCACCTTCCATTTTAGATTCAGCCCAAGCTAAATTAACATTTCTTATATCTCTATAAAAATTACCAAAATGTATAGCACCTTTTGCAAGGTTTGTCATATTTTCACCTGCTTTTGCAGACTGTGCAATTCTTTTAAAACCTTGTACAGTTTGAGGAACTAATAATCTACCCATTACTCTACCTGTTGCAAGTGTTCCTGTTTTTGCTGCATTATACCAAGCTTTAGCATTATCAAGTTTACTTAATTTTGTCATTAAGTTAGTTGCAGCACTTGTATATGTCTTTGCGGTAAATAATCTTTTAATAGCATCTACACCTCTTTTAATATTAAATCCAGTTCTTACTGCAGCACCACCACCAGCACCACCACCAGTTGCTGCAGTAGCTAATGCTAACGCTACTTCTTCTACAAGAATATTACTAAGAATACCCATAGTATATGCACTATTAACATATAGATCATTAAAAAAACCTCTTGTACCTCCACTAGATGATCTACCAATTCTCATAGCATCCTCCATTGCTTGTGCACCTTGTAGATCAGATAAACTATAATCACCAGAAAACCAATCTCCTATAGCTCTATAACTAGAAGTAAATGCATCATCAAACATTGAAGAGAATGCAGCACGGGATCTAGTAAAATTATCCCACTTACTAGAGTTAGAATTGTAATATGCATCATTATTAGCAAAAGGATGAAATCCTAAATCTTTAAATCTAGGATGGTTATAATATCTATCTAATTCATATTTTCTAGAACTATAGCTAATAGGATCCATATACTCTGGAGTCATATTAGGTTCTGCTTGTGCAGCAGTTACATCTTGTGTGCTAGATAAAAAAGCTTCTCTCCCTTCTGCAGTATTTAAATTAAATTTACCTGTATCATTTTCAAAAGGACTAAATGCATCTCCAGATATACCTGGATAAGGAGCATTAATATTACTATTTGGAAGTTGTGTAGGATATTTAGACATGTCAATAGCATGAGCATCTAACATATCTAAAAACGGTTGATCATCAAACTTTGGTTGTGATTGTATTGCAATATCAATTGCACCCATAAATGAATCTTCATTAACAAAGTTATTATCAAACCTTGTTTCAAAATCTACTACACCTGTACCAGGACCATTTATATCTTTGTCCCATGTAGGTGTATTCAATGCTAAATCTGAAGTTGATTCAATTGGAAGATTGTTGGCACCAATATTAGCATCAACACTTTCATTAAATACAGATTCATTTACATTTTCATTTAAGTCTGCCATGTTAATTTTATTATTGAGCTGATTGTTGTTTTTGTTTTTGTATTGCTACATTTTGGTTTGCAATAATATTTAATCTTTCTACTAAATCAATTCTTAAAGCATCTAAATCTTTTGGATCAACAATTCTATTAAGAGGAGTAACAGTTGATTTATCTGGAACAATATCACCATTTTCATCTACACCATAAGTAAACATTTCTTGCATATACATTCCTTGTGAATTAGGATAAATAACATAATGACCACCATTCATAATAAATGGACTTTCATATTTACCTTCTTGTTTAATAATAGTTTCTACTGTATTTATCACTTGATTCTTACTAGCATAAGGATTATTATCACGGTCAGATGAATACATAATTGTAAAACCTTTATTTACTTTTTCAAACATATCTTCACTCATAGTTCCTTTTCTTTGTTTTAAAAACTCTGGTGAAAATTGTATGTATCTTGCTGCTACTCTTTCATTGTCTGGTTGATCCATACCACCAGCTTTTTCTACATATGTATCAGTTATAAAAAATCTAGCATCTGATTTATCAGTTAGCCCCATTCCTTTTCTAAAGTCATTCAATGACTTTAGTATAAACTCTCTTGCTTCTGCATCTTGTGGTTGATCTTCAAATGTTTCTGCTCTAGTATCACCAAAACTAATTCTAAGATCTGCTTTAGGTGTACTGTATATTACGTTAGTTAAATCTCTAAACTGCGCAATACTTTGTTCATTAGGTGCTGCTACATCAAATGAACTAACATATTGATTAAACATTATTTGATCTCCATATTCAGTTTGACCTAAATTAAAAGCACGTCTATCAAAATTTAATTCTAAATCTCCTGCACTAGCACGTGTTTCAAGAGTCTCCATATTTTCTTTTTGTTTTTGATATAGGTCTCTTCCTTTTTCTAATGCTTTCTCACGGTCAAATACTGGCTGGCTATCTGTATAATCTCTTACTTGCATCGGATATTCACCAGCAGTTTGGGAATCAAAACTAAAACTCCAAAAATCATATCTTAAATACTCTTTGTCATCATAAAGCAAAGGCTGTTTATCTCTCATTAAAAAAGAATAATTATCTTTATGTGGTGTTCTATTCTTATTTCTTTTACTCCATTCGTCAAAAAATTGAGCTCTATCTGTTGCTGTACCATACATCATATCTGCAAACATATTTGCAAATTCTTCTTCAGATAAAAGTCTTTGTATAGGTCTACCTTTTCCATCTGTATAAGTATTAAAACCCATAGTTCTTGAAAGATTACTAAGAACCCCTTCTCTTACATTAGGAGGCATACTATTAATTTCACTAGGTAAAAACCCCGCTTTATAAAGTGCTGCTTCTTCATCTGATACAACAATAGCTGGTATTTCTTGATACCATTCACCATCATCATCTTTTCCTGCATCACCACTATCTGCAGATAAGTTACCTTGTTGTAATTCTAACTGCTGATAATAATTTTTAATATTACCTAAAATTTTATTTTGTTCATCATCTGCTTTATTAATTCTTGCAGTAATGTCATTAATTTTTTGTATTTGATTACCAATAAGTTTAGATGCATTAGCATCCATAGTATTTGGAAAAGACATACTTTCAACAGATCCATTGTTTAATGTTACATAACCAGTATCATTTACATCTTCAGGATTAGTTATAGTTAATATATCCATTAAATTGTTTGTGATTCTATCTAACTCTTGTAAATTAGCTTGACTATGTTTTTCTAAAGATTTTCTAATTTCATCTTTACTAATTTTATCTGATCCTGTTTGAGATTCATACATTTGATCTATCATCTCATCATCATAATATACTGGATCTAGATCATTAAACATTTGAGCTATATTAGCTACTTTTTCTTGACCATTAGGATATTGATCACTATATACAGTATATTTATATTGACCACCACCTTGATAACCTGCTACACCTTGCAAGTCACTATTTAAATACATGTCAGCTAAATCAAATAATTCTCTAGTTGCATTTGTTCTTGTTTTATATTGTTCATTTTGCAATCTATCATTTTCAATTGTTTGATTATATGCACCTAATGGAGAACCACTAACAGCTGCATCACCAGCTGTTGGCTGAACACCAGGGAAAAGACTATTTGGATCAAAAGCAGGTTGATTTTTTAATCTTTCTAGCTCACTATCATAAATAAATTTTTGATACATTTTATTCATATCATATTTATGTTGAGCAGCCATCCTGTTCAATGCAAACTGATGTTGTCTTTCTAATTGTTTAAAAGGATTTGCTTTTAATGTTCTCTCAGCACCAACAAGACTATAAGCTTTTGCAGCTGACATCATCTTAGGTGCCATATTACCACCCATGTATGCACTATATGCAATATTCATTAATTGATTTTGATCACTTGCAGGAGCTTTAACTTCTTTTAATCTTTGTTCTGTTGCTTCTTTATTAGCTTTTGCAATATTTAAATTATACTCACTTAATAACATTGCCTCTTCTTTTGATGAACCAGGTACAATATTATTTTTTCTTTTATATTCTTTCCAGTTATTATTAGAAACTATTGCTTTTTGATAGACAGCGGTATCTTCTACAAGCTTTTTAGTTTCTTCATTACCATATTTTTCAATAGTCTGTTTTGCCCATGCAGCTTCTGCTTGTTCTCTTCCACCATACTGTTCAGCATTTTCTTTTCCAAAGTTATATGCATTAACCTGTGCTTCTAACATATATGCTGCACGTACAGAAGGATCTTTCATAACAGTATTAGCTAAATACTCAGCTGCAGGATTTGTTACTATTGGAATTGGTTGTTTATTATCATCATAAATTAAAGCACCATTCTCATCTCTTTTGTATCCTGTTATGTGATTAGTTAAAGCAGTTCCATTTTTAGTAGTAACAATCCAATCTCCTTCAAGCGTAGTTTGTTTAATTTCTAAACCACTGTCTTTTAATGCGTCAAATGATTTTTGATATAGATTTGGATTTCCAATGTATTTAGGCATACCTACCCCCATAGCTTGTTCTGGTGTACCATCCCTAAATTTTTCCATTTGCATTTGCAAACCTTGCACACCTACATCCCAATATGCATCAGAGTTAGGATCAGTTCTTAATCTTTCTGCTGTTTGCATTTGTTGTTGATAAGACTTGGTAAAAGCCATATCTTTTATAAGTGCCTTATCTTCAAAAAAAGGTTTAAATACACCTTTAGCTACATCTACATTTTGCTGTAGTGATAAATCTAATCCAGATACTTGTTTTAATCCATTACTAATCTTATTAGAATACTGCTCACGTCTTTGCTTATTATCTTCTCTAGTCAAAGGAGCATATACAACTTTACTATATAGATTGTTTAATGATTTAAAGTTTGTGTCATACCTATCCTGTCTAACTGATAATACATCAGATAGAAACTTATAGTCTGGCTTGAATGGCTCCAAGACAGGTATATAATCCGTTACTCCTTTTATATAAGTTGCCATATTACAAAGATACTAAATTTTTATAGTTTGTCATATTTATCATAATACACTTTTAAAGTTTATTATTTTCCAAATGGAAGAAAAAAGTTTCTTAATTCTGCACCTGATCTTAATATTCTCATTTCTCTTCCTGTTCTTGCATTACCTTGATAACCTGCATTAGTAATAACATCACTTAACTGTTGTCCGGTAGTTGTTTGACCTGCTTTAGAGTTATCTGGCATTTCAAAGTCTGGGAATCCATCATAAGTTTGAAATGTATCAAAATATTTTTTTCTTGCTTCAGCATATTCATCTATAGCATCCTTAGGATCTGTATAATTAGGATCTGCATTTAACATTTTTTGATTAACATTTGTCATAAGACCACCTGATCCCATATCAATATCAAACTGAGGATATAAACTATTTAGATTAGCAGTGTTTGCTCTATTAGTATAAGCATTTTGTAATTGTGCTGTAATAGCAGCATTTGCTTTTCTAAGTGCATTATCATAATTTTCTTCTACCAATACAGTGTTATCATATAACTGTTTCTTCTCATTATTATTAAGCATTTGAGTTTTATATTCTAACTCAGCATTCTTAATATTCATTTGATTAGCAACAGTGACATTGTCAGATTGTACCTGATTAATTGCATTTGCTATAGCTTTATTTGCTTCACCTTGTGCAGCTAATGCAGCAGCCATTCCTCTACCTGCTCCAGATCCAAATGATTTAGCTACCTCTGCAGCTTGTGCAGCTTGTTCACCTATTGCAGCAATCTCTCTTGTTGGATCTTTAAATACAGCGTCAATTTCTGGTTGATTATAGAATGGAGACCAAGGATACCTTTTTTGTAAACTTAACTTAGCATCTCTTGCATTAGCCAATCCTAATTCATCTTGTAACCAGAATGGTATATCTTTTGGTGTTGGATCTGTTTGTGGTGTAATATTTATTTGTTTATCACACTCACAACCTGATGCAGGTGTTGTTTCATTACCATCAGCATCTGTAACAGCAGGAACAAATGGTGTCCATGTTCCGCCAGCTTCTGTACAGGCTGCTTCCATTTCTGCTGCATTTGCACAAGGTACAGCTTCTACTGCAGGTGTAATATTTACATTACCTTGTAACTCTCTATTAGTTGTATTACCATAAAAACCATCATCTCCAGATATAGAATATGTCTGACCATTTAATGTTATTGTTTGATCATCTACTCCTGTTGCATAAAACTGTTGTTTATCATTATCATCTAATTCTAAAATTTTACCTCCAATAAAACCAGCTTGCATATGAGAAACCATCTCTTCATCAAAAGCTTCCATACCTGCTTCATCCATAGCTTGGTTATATCTCCAGTTAGGATCTTTTTTATCTGTACCTTTTTTCCACTTTTTACCGTCTATAGTTATACAACCTGAATCATTTGGTCCACATGGTGTGTATTCATATAATCTATCCCAACCTGGATTACTTAAATCATCTTGAGATATATTTTCATTCATCCATCTATTTTGTTGTTGGAACTTAATGTAATTTTCTATAAACTCTTCTTTAGATAAAACAGTCCTTTTATCTGCAGGCCTGTTAGGATTCTGTCTATATTTTACATATTCATCATAAAACTTATCTTGATACTCTGTATCATTTTTAAAATTTTCTATCCAATCTACATTTCCGCTATCTGTATATGAAATAACTTCTTCTGATCCTTCTGTATCAATACGCATAGAGTTAATCTCATCCATTACCTTTTTTGCTTCCTCATTTTTAACATATGTAAATAATGCTGCAAATTTTTCTGGATTTCTTCTTTTTAGCTTTTTTAAATCTTTTTCAGTATATTCTGTTCCATCAGGGCCAGTCATTACAACATCACCACCTCTTCTAAATTGTGGTTCCCCACCATTTAAAAATGACCATTGTGATCCTACATAATAAGGACTATCAGCATTTACATAATCTAAAGGTATGCCTGCAGCTCTTCCTGTATTTGTCATTACATCTGATTCGTCATCATTAGGAACTCTAAAGTTTGTATTATTTACATAACCAGATGGTGTATTATCATCTGGAGGTGTTTGTGTAATATTATAAACATTAGTTACTTTATCAGATGAAGAATTATTATTGTTGTTATTGTTGTTAGAATAATCTGGTAATTCACCATAAATTTCTTCATATGCTTTTGAATAATTTACATCTGGTTCATTTGGTGCTGTTCCACCTTGCTCAATATGCTTTTTCCAAAACTCTACAGTTTCTTCATCAATAACTTGACTATTTTGTGATGCACCAAGCATCATCATTTGTTCTTCTATAGATGGAGGTTGATACCCGGCTGCAAACTGATTCATTTGATTAGTCATAGTATTATTATACTCTTCCATTAATTTTAATTGTTCAGCTTGATACTGTTCAAATAACTGTTCTTGATTTGGTACAACAGGACTATTAAGAATTTGAGGAGCACTCCTTGCTCCTGGAGTTTCTGGTGTAGGATTATTTTTTTGATACTCTTTTACTCGCATATTATTCATCATATCAAACTTAATGTCCATACCGCCAAATGCTTTAGGTAACTCAGCACCATATCTTGTTACTAACTTCATTTCTTCCGCATCATCTTCTGTATTAAGATTTTGAGTCATGTTTGTACTTTTTGAATCAGAAGGAGTAAATGCATCTACAACACCAGTTATATTACTATCTCCATCTATTGTATCTTTAATCTCAGTTTTAACTCCACTCTTTATTGTACCTTTAGCTAAGTTTTTAGCATTTTCTTTTACAGCAGCTTTTGTTAATCCTGTTACAGTTTTTCCGCCTGGGATTGAAGATAGCACAACTCCTGTAGTTGCTTTCATTAATTCTTTATTTGCTGTATCATAATCACCTTGTGAATAAGCAATACCTGCATCTATCCCATCAATAGCTGCACTTGTATAACCACCAATCTGACTTACACCAGGAATACCTGTCATAGCTGCATAATCTGCGTACTTCTGCACTGTCTCACTATGATCTTGATATGTTTCTGTTGTAGACTTTCCGCCATAATCAGGAATAAATCCTTGTTCTCCTCTTAACCATCCTGCAAAATCAAATCCACCTTGTGCTTTGTATAATGGTTGTCCACCTTTTCCAAATGTATAAGATGCTCCAAACGTTGTTGGTGCAAACGGATCCTTAATTACATTATCTCTTCTAACATTAAAATTTAGTTTATCACCAACATCAAATGAAAGACCTAAACCAATACCTTTTCCGTAAGGACTTCCTTTTGTATTTCCTGTAGCAAAAACACCTGCTCTTTGATTATTACCTAAACCAACATTTACACCAGCTTTACCACTTAAGTATGGATTTAAATAATGTACTTGGTTAAATTTCATTTGATCTCTTGGTATAGTTACACCATCAAAACCCATTGAAATTATATTAGTTCCTGCATAAGGATTATATGGTGTTGCAACATTACCAACTCCCCATCCTGCACCAGCACGTCCTTCTGCAAACATGTTAGTTCCACTTTGATCACCAGAACTAATTCCTTTCATAAAGTCTAAGTTTGCTACTGTATTTTTACCAGATCTTCCATCCACTAAAAAGTCTTGATAGTTATCCGGTGTATAAAAAGATTCTGCACTAAAAGGCACATTTAGATTTCTAGTACCTGTTGGGACACCGTGGTAATCTGCTGTAAGCTTACCAGGATTAACTCCAAAATTAAAACCGGAGTATTCTTGATTATCAAAACCTGAATAAATAGAAGGGGATGTGTTAATATTTCTATTTGTAAGTAATAAATCAGGTCTTTGATCATTACCAAAATTTAAAGCAAGATTTGTATTATCTAAATCAAAAGCTCCTTTGTCTTGATAAGAAGGTAATGACCCACCATTTCTCATTTCTTCTTTATGAAGATAACCCATTTCTTTCATACGTAAATGATCCTCATACTTTTCAGCCATATAGCCTTTTCCTGTTTTTGGATCATACATCATATGTGGCTCAAACTTTTCTTCACCACCATCTTGTCTATTATACCAACCTAAATTAATATCAAAGTTTCTTTGTAGTTTTCTTCCAAACCTAGTATTGTCTAATAATGCATTAAGACCATAATTAACTAGACCAGTTTTTAGACCATCTTTTAATCCTTGTTTTA